>TARA_R110002096_G_scaffold78236_4_pt1 | contig 31207 bp, 32 predicted proteins | sample TARA_R110002096 | Tara Oceans TARA_R110002096 (sample SAMEA4397295) | marine metagenome | biome: Polar Biome; feature: [DCM] deep chlorophyll maximum layer (ENVO:01000326); material: water (ENVO:00002006), including particulate matter (ENVO:01000060) such as... | depth 35 m
CAAGACAATTTGAAAACAGGCCAACCAAGCAACCGTGCAAAGTCGGCCAAAACAAACTTAGGAGCAAGAAAATGGATAAGGAAATATGGACAGTAGAGATATCTAATTGTGGGGTTGAGCCGCACTGGGGAACCTTGAAGGATCACAACGGGCTGCAGGATCTGGAGGTATTCAATTCAGATCGTGGCTACGGTGTGAGCTTTTTTGGGGGAACCACTAAGGATTTCCCAACCAAAGATCAGGCAGTGAGCAATGCGCTGGATGGAATGGCTTGGGATTGGAATCTGGTCAACATTGCTTCTGGAGAATCAGCCGAAATAAAGGACGGCAAAACCAAGGTCAAAAAGACCGCTCGATCCTTCAGGATTTGGGTTGAAGGTAAGAAACTTGAGCAAGCTGGTTTCGGTCGAGCAGCCCCCTACGAGATCGCCTACTGTAAGGGCGGCATCAGAACCATAGATGGTAAAGAGTATGGGGATCATTCAGAAGAGACCTATATCGAGCTTAGGATCACTCACAAGGGCAGACAGGGGCACAAGGTTCGCAGGGTCACTAAGTCTCGACCCATTATTGACCTGTCCTGTCAGGAGATCGGTAACTACTTTCCAGCAGGCACACAGTTAGTTGTCGAATATTCTGCAAACAAAATTGTTTTTAAGGAGGCATAAATATCCAACTGATGAGGTTGGGTTGTTCCCAGCCGAAACCCCTTCGGGGGTCTTGGAAAACTACTAAAACTGGAGATACGAAAATGGATAAAATATTAGAACCTTATGAAAGCGTAAGCTACTGCCGCAAGTGCCTGTTGGCCCGAAGAGCTTACAACTGTGAGGCCTGTGGTGAAGGGACATTCGACGACATAAATCTGACTGAGCAACAATACTCTAAGGCTGTTGATTTGTGGGCGAGGGGTGGCGAGCTTGGGCAGTCTGTTGTTAATTATTTCATCGAAGGAGATCTCTACGAAATTCTTGATGAATCTTCGAGGAGAACAACTGATGTTTAAATTTCCAGAAAACGCAATCGACGCGCCTGAGACATCAGGCGAATTGTCTCGACTAATCCCACGGCTCGACGCGATTAAGGCTGAGCTTGAAGAGATTAGGTTGAGTGACGAGGTTCAGAGCTATTTCAAGTCAAAAAATTACTCGACTGGGGAGGGCGTGAACTGGTTCTGGTCAGCGGATCAATCAATTTATGAGGCCATCGAAGAGATCAATGAATTAGCATTTTTTTTCGACGCGATTGAAAACCCAGCAGCAGAAGAAGAAGAAGAGGAGGAAGAAGAGGAGGAGTAAGCAGAATAATTCCAACTGATGAGTGCCATCTAGTAAATGGCGTGAAACCCCCTTATGGGGGTCTTGGAAAACTAAAAACTAGGAGAATTGGAACATGAAATTTTTAATATTATCGATGACCTTTATAGCTCTGTTTGTATTTATGAGCGTTGTGGTCACTGCAAGCGGCCTAGGGGTCATTGACCTCTGGCTGGAGGCAAACACCGACTTGAGCCCAGTATCGATCACAGGGGTCAATCTGGGACTCTGGGGAGCCTATTTCGCTTCCTTCGCGGCTGGTCTGAAAATCTCTGGAGGACACATCTGATGCCATCACCTTACCGTTTTTTCTTTATAAGCCTCGTGCTGCTGGATGAGAACCTTTGCGAGATTACCGTCAGAGATTCTCACGATGATCACTTGGTGTTTACCTATTTTGCTGACAGCTTTTTTAGGGGCGAAGAGGTCATCAGGCAGTACATACTCCAGAGAGATTTGGGAGATCATCAATACTCGATCAGCTTAGACCTAAGGAGTCCAGTCAACCGCGCAGCATAGTCGAAACCCCTTCGGGGGTCGTGTGTAGGCTGGGAACCTTGCACCTTGAAGATGACAACCCGCTAACTTAGGAGAATAGGATGGGATTTAATATCGCGACAGTAACCACTGCTGAGGCCGCAGCAGTCATCAAGGGGATCTACCCCTTTGTGAAAAAGCCGGTGTTCCTTTGGGGCACCTACGGCGTCGGCAAATCATCGATTGTCGAGTCAATCAGAGACTCTCTGAGCGAGGACACTGGCCAGAAATGGGGGCTGAAAGACGTCAGAGCGTCCCAGTTCACGGCGGTCGATACTAGGGGTATTCCAATCGTCAAGACCGACAAAGACGGCCACAACAGGGCTAATTTTGCTCTACCGGATTGGCTACCTTACGTCGAGCGTGATGGTGAGAACGGGATACTTTTTCTGGATGAGCTTTTGCTGGGCAACGCCTCAGTCCAAGCCGCCTTTTATCAGCTGTTGAACGATGGCCGACTGGGCGATTACATCTTGCCAGAAAACTGGTTTTGTGTTGCTGCAAGCAACCGTCCAGAAGACGGTGCTAGTGCTCTGGTCGGCAGAAAGCCGGATGCTGCTTTGATGACTCGTTTTGGGACTCATTTGAACATTGCAGCTTCAGTGCCTTCGTGGACAGAATGGGCCGCTTCTCACGACATCGAACCTGAGGTCATAGCGTTCATTCAATTTCGCGGCAGTCCCAATGGGGACCAAGCGGGACTCTTGCATGAATTTCCTGAAGGCGGCGTGAAGAAGGACCAGATCGCAATCGCTACGCCTCGTACCTGGGAAAACGTCAGTGGGATCTTGAAATCCAAGCTGCCTGAGGTCCTCGAATCAAAAACGATTCAAGGCGCAATTGGTCTTGCAGCGGCTTCTGAATTTTTGGCATTTTTGAAGATCCTCAGGAAGGTTCCTTCTTTCTTGGAGATTTTTGACAATCCAGATGAGGTTGCCATTCCACCCGACCTGAGCCTGAGGTACGCGGTCACGGCGCAGCTCGCAGCAAAGGTCACACTCAAGGACATAGCAAACTCTGTGAGTTGGATCAAAAGGATCGATGACGAGTTAGTTGCTGTTTTTTTCACGCTGCTCACGGTGAGGGACGATTCATTCAAGTCGTGCCCAGAATACGTGCAGTTTAAAATCGAAAATTCCAAAAACGTAATTTAGGAGGTCACATGGATAAGGTACAAAACAACGCGCTGCTGGTTCGGGTCAAATGCACCCGTTGGCAGCATTCGTTCGAGGACAAGGGTTTGGCGTCTGAACTGACTAACTCAAAGGGAGCCAGCGACGGCGTTCTCAAGGTCCGAAAGACCATTGCACAACAACCCGTGGTCAGGGCCTTGGATAAGCTGATCGGTCAAGTTGGAAACCAGATTGTTCGCAAGATGACTCTCCGCTGGGACGAGGGGGAACACCTATTGACCGTCGAAAATATCGACAGGTTCGAGGATGCGATTCGAGACAAAAATGACAAGCTTGAGGCTAACAAAGCTGAGCTTCGGGTCGAGTGGCCAACAATCATTGCGGTTGACAAAAACCTTCTGGGATCAACGTTCGATGCGGATCTATACCCAACAGCCGACGAGGTGTGCGACTCATACTCAATCACCTATTCGCTCAAGCCTCTGCCAAGCTCAGATGACATCAGAGTCTCGCTGCCGGATGAGAAAATCAAATTGATTAAAAAATCTGTCGAGGATGAGATCAATCAGAAGATTGAATCCGCAATGGAGCGAGTCCATTCAGACGTTTTGACTGCGCTTGAGAACCTCATTGAGGGCCTTGAGAGGCACGGCAAGAAAGAGGGCAACGCGAAGCGAGCCTCGAAGTTTGGAGACAACACTGTCGAAGAGATCAAGCGGATAGCTGAGATTTTGCCCAGTTTGAATCTCACGGGTGACCCTGTGCTGGCCCAAGCTGGAAATAAGCTTTTGACCAAGCTCAGGGACTTGGACCCAAAACAGTTGCGCGAATCGAAGTCGAAGCGCAAGGAAACTGTAGCTCAAGCCAAAGAGATCGTGGATTCTCTTTCTGGCTTTTTCGATTAAGGAGTGATGATGAATACTGCACAACAAATAGTTGAAAAATCGAGGTCTCGAATGATCTCTAATTTTCCATTCTACGCTTGCATCTTACTGTCTCAGGAGCTGGTAGAAACTGACAAAGTTCCGGCAATGGCCACGGATGGCAAGCATATATTTTGGAACCCAGAGTGGGTCTCGAAATGGACTGTTGCTCAGGTCACTGGGGTCTTTGCTCACGAATGTGAGCACATAGCCTACTGTCACCCCATCAGGAAGATCGCGGCTGGCCTTGAGCACAACCTGTTCAATGTCGCTTGCGATTACGCAATCAATGGAGGTCTGATCAAGGCTGGGTTTGAGCTGCCGCCCGATGGGCTAATTGATTCGAGGTTTGATGGCTGGTCTGCTGAGAAGATTTATTTTCAGTTGTTAAGGGAGCGTCCTGCGCCCCAGCCAAGTGATGGCCCAAGCGAAGAAGACGGCAAATCAGAAGACAATCAGGGGTCAGGGCAAAGTGCTCTCGACGACGACACGACAGGATCAAACAATGCTGCAGTTGGTACCGGAGAACCTCAGGCCCCAGAATGGGGTCAAGTTCTCGACGCAGTAAATGACGACGGCAACGTCTTGGATGAAGTCGAGCAGTCTGAGGCGAGGGCGAAAGTTGCTGAGCTTGTTCAGTCTGCAGCTCAGGTTGAGAAGAAAGTCGGCAAAGGTAAGTCCGATGCCAATGTCCGAAACATCCTGGGATCTCTCAAAGGTGAGCCCAAGCCTTGGTTTGAGATCATTCAGGATTACCTGACTGAGGCTAGAGTCGTGGACGAGTCTTACGACAACTGTGACAGACGTTTCATCCACCAAGGCATGATATTGCCCTCCGATGTCACGGAGCCAAATGGGGAGATTGTGATCCCTGTGGACACCTCATGCTCACTGAGCGATGAAGAGCTTTCCGAAATCAGCGGTCACGTTCGAGACATTGTGGACTTGATTGATCCAAGTCGGGTCCATGTGGTTTATTGCGACTCATCAATAAGAAAAACCGTCACTTACGAGCGCGGAGATTTCATCAAATTGAAGTTCTACGGAGGCGGCGGCACCGCGTTCAATCCGCCATTCAATTGGGTCCAGCAACAGGACATTGTCCCAGACTGCATGATTTATTTCACGGACGGCTATGGTGATGTGGGGCCTGAGGGCTACAAGGCTGGTGCTGACTTTGAAGTTCCATCCTACCCTGTGATCTGGGCTACCTCAGGACGGGAGCCTTGGTTTGTGGGTTGTGAGCCTTTCGGGGAAGTGGTTTTAATTTAACTAATCGGGGCCTTGGCCCCCTTGGAGAATGAATATGATTGAAGTTTATCAGGAAGTGGATTTTGAAATCTTAAAAAAAGAACTGTCGGAATTTTTGGATCGCTTTGCGAAACAGGAGATCGAGCTTGAGCCAACAGCTTTTGCAGTGGCAGATTGTCTTGAAGAACGGGCGCGTAATGGAGAGTCGGAGTTCTGGGAGTTGAGTCCCAGTTATTCGAAATCTGGAACACCCCAGCATTTTCACCCGACAAGCGAGGTCTGGGCTAACCAGATAAAATGGCAGATTGGTTTTCATTCAACTGAACTCTGGCACACCTCAGATATCCCATTTGGGTTAGAAATTTTCGACAGTGAATCGGAAGCAGAAGAGCGTGGTTTTGAGGCAGAAAAAGAAGGTAAAACAGGCATAACTCTGACCAAGTTTTGCGACAGTTCTGCCATTGAAATCTGGCACCTTGAGAATGGAGAATGGAGATGAAATTTAGCAAAACCAGGGCGTGGGAATCGGGTGCAATCGATGACCTTGATCATTTCAACGCTCAAAATAAATCGGTTAAGGACCCTTGCGCGAGGTGTGGGGTGTATTCGTTCGAGGTTTCCTTACCTCTGGACTCAAGCGACGTCCCTGTTGGTGACAAAATGTACTGCATCGACTGTCTTGGCCGCGTCGAAGATTATATCAACGAATGTGAGGAGGCTTGAGATGGGCTGGTTCAACGTGACTATGACTGACGATTGTTCTGCAGAAATTGACGCAGATAATTTGGTGGATTTATTCAAGAAGGTGACTGTGTTTTTGGAAAGATTCGATTACGACTCTTCAGAGATTGTTTCGCTGATTGAATTTGCCGAAAGCGATGACCCAATTCATCAATATTGGATGTGCAGCACCTGCGGATCTGAGTGGAGCAAGCCAAAAAAAGAATGGGTAAGAGAAAGTTTTTGCTTAAACTGTGACCAATTAAGAGATATGCAACTTCCGGTCAAAGCCAAAGAGCTTTTCAAAGAAAACAAGGATATGATGTTTGTGAAGAATTCATCGCCATCCTAAGTCGGCTGCGTGGAGTCGAAGCCTCAGCGAGGGCGGTGGATAAATCCACTTGCTGAGGCCCACGCTTTTATGGATAATCAAACTTCCAACAAACAAAATCTATCCTCGTGAGTTGGAATCGCATCCTCCCTTGATGCACTAAGCCTCTACTTTGTCTCATCGAAGTAGGGGCTTTTTTATTTGACCTCCAATAAATAACACTAGTCATGCTTTTCTAGTCATACTTTTTTGGGGGAGCACAATCCCCGTGAATAGTATGGCAATTCAAAGGGGTCGATTTTAAAAAACATAAATTCGTGTTTTTTCTACAACTTTTCTTGTAGGTACGTCTTGCATCCAAAACAGGAGGCCATTGAAGACAACCTATACGACCTCAACCCGCCTTGTTATTTCCTCCCGTAGTATTTGCAGTCGGTCATAGTGCTTTAGAAGCAAACACAATAGAAAACAATAACACTGCTGTAGGTACGTCTTACATCCAAAAGGTACGTCTTGCATCCAAACATATCACCGAAACAGGGGTTGGGGCCGAGACCTACAGATGTGTTATTAGTTCCAGTGGTATTTGCATCGAAGGCTAAGTTGGTTTTATAAATGGTAGTACTAGCAAAAACAGGGTGTTTTGGAAGGTTTTAGGGGGGTGAATTCGGGACCGGGCATCCGCCCTAAGTGCTCTAAGTACTCTAAGTAAAACACTGCAGTTGGTTACAATGCTGTAGAAGCAAAGGCGACAAAGACTACCCCCTGATTAATCAATAGTAAAAATACCATAGGTTAAGATAATACTGCTGTAGGTTAAATCCCTGGAGAATTTTACTTAGGGTACTTAGAGCCCCCTGCGAGCGAAGCCCTCAGATATGGGGGAATCTGAAGGAGGTTTTAAGAGTTTATTTGCTCAATTTATTGCATCTTTCGTCAGCACCTTAGCCAACAAACAAATTTTCTCTTTGTCATCTGTCGGAATGTCTTTGATAACGTGAGAATAAAGAACGGAGACACCAGCCTCACCGTGCTTGTGCGAAATCAAAAGATAGAATCTTCGAAGCTTCATCAGACCACTACTCATCATGTCTGGTTTGCCGCCCCCGCCAATTCTTGGCTCCATGCTTGGGGTTTTGACATACACGTTTGCTGACTGAGCCAGAGCTACGATCCTCTCAGCTTCTCTGTGTTGAGCAACAGTGATCAAGTCATCCATGAGCAATTGATCTACAAAGAGTTGATCTTGAACTTTCGCTCTTGAGAATCCATTGTCGGAGCCTTCTAGCGCAATCTTGTGTTTTTTGTGAAGATGGCGATTCCCAACCTCGTTTACTAATATTTTTTTATTCCCAGTCATCATCGGTCTCCTGAAAGGATCTAGGAATCAACGAAGAAAGGCTCTTTGGAATCGAGATGTCTTTCACTTTGAACTCAGAATATTTTCCGGTAGGCACGTCGTAGCTCAATGTACATTTGCCAGTGCTCCCAATCCATTTGAATCTGACCTTCCAACAATGAATCTCAACATCCCTATCCTTGTTTTGATGAACCGTGATTCCAACGTCAGCTTTGGCAAAGAAGCTTGCGCTACCCGATATGTTCATTCCCTTCGGTACAGCAGTTGCACCGCTTTGGTCGGTTGGCATTTTGCTTGGGTGAGCAATGAACCAGATATGAATCTCATTTGCTCTGGCAAAACTCACCAACCTTGTCAGCATTTGATTGATTGATTGATGCTCGTTGTCAGTTGCCGTCGTGTTGGCGATGTAGTTGTAGGGATCAATCACCAGCCCACGACAACCCTTTCTAAGTATCGCAGATCTAGCTCTGTCTAAAACTGAATCTATCGTTGAAGCTTCACCGCTTCGTTGCTCCAAAAACATCCAATGGTCATTGATGTATTCGAGGACGTTTTCACTTTCCTCTTTGGTCATCCTTGGGCTAGGGCCGTCGAAGAACGGCTTGCCGACAATCTTCTCTGCAATTTTGGCAATATGTAACGGCGGCGGGTTTTCAAACGAGGCAACCGCAAACTTCCAATCGTATTTCTCAGCCAAATTCACCATCAATTGATCAATAAATTCTGACTTACCTGAACCTGGGACTCCAGTGACCACTGTAAGTTGTCCAGCAACCACCGTAAAAAGCTCATCAACACTGACAAGTCCAGTTGACAAGCCGCCAACCACCCCATTTGCGTACAGATGATTCACTTCAGCTTTGTAATCATCAACGGTGTAGACGCCCTCTAGAGGCAAAGGCTCAGCTTCATCTATGATTTTTCGGACGCCGGACTCACCGTGAGTTACAAGAACATCATTTACGTCCTTACAGTTGGTCGGGTAATTGATTTGATAACACTTGCCTCTGCCAATCCTCCTTGCCAGCTCCTCGCGCAATGCTTCACCAGCCTCGTCATGGTCAACGGCTAATATTATTTTGTCACAGGATTCAATGATGTCTTTGCCTTCCCACACATAGTTAAATTTGTTGTCTTCGCTGGGGTCAACCCTTCGATTATTAACGCGTTGTGGGGCACCATTTGGCACGGATAAAACAACCATTTGTCCTTCAATGTCAGAAGAAGCAACGCTCAGCGCGTCCATTTCTCCTTCCGTGATGACTATCGTGTCGATGTCCTGATCTTTTCTAGCTTGGTCAATGCCCCAAAATATTCTCGCAGCACCGTCTTGAGTGAACCGTTTGTCGTGAATTGGCCGCCATTTGATCGCCTCTTTGTTCCCGTAGACAAAGCCGATTGCCGGAACTTCTCCGGCCTCAATGTTTCCATGCGCTCTAAAAAACTTTTTCCCTGCGACAATCTGAAATTTATCTTTCACTCTTTCATAGTTGATGCCTCTGCCTTCCAAATAACTAGAGACGCCATCCAACTCTTCAGCGTTTGGTTTTTTTGGTATGCTGATCGCTGTCACGACAGGTCGGTAGTTGTCTTTTTGTTTGTGGTTTCCGCTCACTTCGCAGTGATGGCACATATAGACGGTGCCCTCGTTTTCGATGGTCACAGAAAGAGTTCTTTCTGTTTTTTTCTTTCGCTCTGGAGTGCAAACCGGACAAATATATCTGCCCGATTGATTCACTGTCGATAAAAATGTATCTAAAATTTCTTGTGTCATCATCATTCCCTTGATAGATTTCGTTATACTCTAAGTTTTAACTTAGCTAAGTGTTCACTTATTTTTAAAATAAAGAGACTTCTAAGTCTTAGTAGACTACTTAGATTTGTTTCAATAAGTCTTTCACAAGCTTCCTCCTTCTTATGCCATCTTCTTTAATAATTTCCAACACGGACTCCTTGATTTTTACAGGGTCAATACTGGCGTCTTTGCAATTGTTGACGTGTCTTCCTTCAACAAAATATAGGGCCGCAGTCACTCTCTCCAACGGACTGTCATCACACAAATCCTTCACCGCTTGGTAAACAATCCTACGAGCGAGGTCGATCATCCATTGTTCCCACGAATATCTGTGACCTGGGATTCTCTCTATCCAAGCCCCATTTAATCCATTTTTCTTTGACTTGGCGGTCATTCTTATAAATGTAACCTTGCATTGCATCAAGAATAACAGATTCATCTAAGTCAGGACGCCTACTCCCGTAAAAAATTTTCATGTCTACCCAGAGGTCGCCTTCAAGCATATTTTCTGCAAGCACAGGGCATTGAAGCTCAAATCTTTTGACGTAATCCCTAGCCTTTTTAGATTTTATGAAGGCTGGTCTTTTGTTTATCGTCACCAACATTCTTGAGTTAGATTTCGACGCAGGTTCACCTAATATTTCGAAACGAATACTTGTCATGCAAATGGATATCCATATATAATATATGCGAATGGTACAAGGGAAATCATTGATGAGCAAGATAGGCAGATGGATAATTGAAAACGAAGAAAATGGAGAATTTTATTATGATGGACGAATTTTTCGAGATCGAATCAGTTGGTTTGCCCAAGGGCAGTCAAGGCAAGGGGAGGCGAATCCCTCAGGAATGGGCGAACACAGCGATGCTACTAGAGGTTGCTCAGAGCTTTTGGATTCAACTTGAAGATGAATTTCAGAAAAGTTCTCAAGTTGCTTTGCGGCAAATGCTGCATCGAAGAACAAAGGATTCTCCTGAGATTCGTTTTTCATTTAGAAAGGAGATAAAAGATGGAGAGGTTGGCATGAGAATTTACAGGGTGGAAGATGAATATCACGAACAAACATAATTTACCTTTAGTCGTTGTTGACGCGCTCACTTTTGATAGTTATTCGCGAGGTGAATCTGACATTTCAATTACGCAGATAATCGATTCTCCCAGGGTGTCTCTTTTGCAAAGGGAACACGCAGATGAGATCGAGCAGGATGCTGTTGATTTTATTTGGTCGCGATTTGGAACTTCTGTGCATGAGATGTTCGAGAGATCCACTCAGGGTGGAGACTGTCTTTCTGAAGAGCGATTGTTTGTAGATGTGAACGGCTGGAAATTGTCTGGGGCAATCGACCTTCAACAAGAGACTCCTGACGGAATAATCGTCAGCGACTATAAGGTAACTTCAGCTTGGTCGGTCATGTACGACAAAAAGGAATGGCACAAACAACTCAACTGTTACGCGTGGTTGGTTCGTCACTCTAAGCAAATGAACGTCCAAGAGCTAAGGATCATTGCAATATTGAGGGATTGGAACAGGCGGAAGAGTGAGGAGCAAGGAAACTATCCGGTATCACCCGTGGAGATTGTAAAAATACCGCTATGGACTGATAAGGAGCAAGACGATTATGTTGCAGAGCGGGTAAGGCTTCATCAAGAAGCCGACTTCGAATGGAGCAGCGGAGGGGATCTTCCTCTTTGCAGCCCTGATGAAAGATGGAACAAAGAGGACACATTTGCAGTCATCAAGAAGGGGTCTAGCGGTTGGAACAAACGCGCTTTGCGAGTTCTTCAGTCAAAGGAGGACGCTGAAATTTATCAGTCGAGGTGTGATTACACCACAAAAATAGAGTCACGGCTTGGGGAGTCAACAAGATGTCTTCAGAACTGGTGTCGGGTCAGCAAGTGGTGCAACCAATTCCAAGATGGAGTCAAAGATGCTAGGGACTGACAGAGACATTTATGAAAAATTTGTAGCGATAAACACTATCGTAAAGATACCAAGCTTTAAATTTTCAGTGGCATCTGGGATGGTAAACTTCAAATGGCAAGCGGGATTGATTTTAGAGATGCCGATGTCGATTTATCTGGACTTAGCCCCCTTAGAAATTGTTCAAAGAATCGAGTATGCCTTGGAACGTGAGTACACGGTTCCCCCAAGGCACTTTCGTTCAGATCTTTCTGGCTTCAAAAAGAATCCATTTCAATCACAAAACTGAGGAAACAAGATGGCTGAGAAAAAGAAAAGAGGTAGACCTCGACTTGACATCACTGACGCTGAAAGAACGCGTCGAGCAAGAGAGATCAATAAAAAAATCGCATCGAAAACCCACATGGTACGGGTTAGTTTGGACATTGCAAAACGCTTTGATGAGGCAAAAGAAAAGCAAGAAAAAATTCTTGGATTTACTTTAACTGGGCAACAATTTTTAACAATATTGATAACAGGGTGGGAAAATGACAACAGAAAATAAATTGCTTGACGCAATCAATCACATGGAATCTCTGCCTGACGGCTCTAAGGTGGACATTGGGGGCAAGCTGTATGCTCAGGTGACCACAAGGGTGGTTGCTTTTCGAAAGGCGTATGGTGACCAAGGTCGAATAACAACTAAGGTTCATGTTTCTGACCAGAACAGGGTCCAGATAGAGGCCCAGGTACACGTCAGGGATGGCAACACTTGGCATTTAATTGCCAATGATTGGGCTGAAGAGTTGCGAAATGACGGATTCATCAACAAAAAATCCGCAACAGAGAACTGTGCGACTAGTGCGATAGGTCGAGCGTTGGCCGCGTGTGGCTTGGGAGGCGGTGAATACGCCTCAGGAGACGAGGTTAAATACGCGAAGGAGGAGAAAACCGGAGTAACGCAGGTCCCAGAAGATAAGGCTCCTGCTCACAAAGAACCAAGTGCCCCAGTGAAGCCGGAGGTGAAAAAAGAAGAAGTGCCAAACGAAGAGCTTGTGACCGCTGAATCCTTGCCGAACCCAAGTCTTGTAGAAAATTGGCCAAAAGATGGGAAGATGGCAACCTTTGTCATCAATCAAATGGTTGACTGGATGCAAGATCTGGATGATCTCGCAGACGTTAAGTCCTATCACCTTGGAAACAAAGCTTTGAGAGAGCAAATTGGCATTCATTTCGCTGACGCATATGCGCCCTACCTTGCCGCACTAGAAATCATCAAGAAAAACCACAAATCTAAGGAGAAAAGTTAGTGGATAACAAAGTCGCAAAAGGAGATACATTTTATCTCAACCCAAACAACTTTAAAAAAACTGAGAAAGGCCCAGACCTAACTGGAAAGCTCATGCTCAATATCGACCAGCTTCATGCTTTGATTCGAATCTATGAAGAGGCGCAGCAGAGCGGTGTTCAGCCTGTTCTTCAAATTGACGTTGCTGGTTGGAACGGAACATCAAAGAAAGACGGGAAACCTTACGTCTATTGCAAATCTGAAGTGTATTTCGGGCCTAGAAAAGAGAAGCAATCGGGTGGATACAACAAAAGTTATAGTCAAAACCAGCAAGACGATTGGTAATGATTTCTTTTGATGTTTTACCCAATGACCATGAGCAGATTAATGATCTTTCTAGATTCATTTCAGGCCTTGGGGACAAAAGGAAGGGGGAGCTTTTAGCTCTCCTTTCTGATATGCCCTTAGGTATTAACGTGACAATGAATAAGATAAAGAGGTCTAGGTCAAGGCGGCAAGAAAACTACTATCGAAAATGGGTCAATGAATTTGCTAAGTTTTGCGGGATGACTCACGACGAATTGCATGAAGAATTGCTTTGCAGGTCTTATGGCAGCGAGGACATATCCACTAAGTTTGGGATAATTAGGCGTCCAATCAAACGCAGTAGAGAAACAACCCAGAGCAAGTATTCAGAACTTATTGATCAATTAATTCTTACTGCAGCAGAGATGGGGTTTGCTGTGCCAGACCCTGAGACGTTTAATGGAAACTAGAAAGGAGGAAATGCGTAAACAGGTTGTTGAGTTTCACAAGAAACATCCTGAGGTTTGGGATTGGTTCGTGAAGTTTACTTTTGAGCGCATCGAAAGAGGATACCAGCACTATTCGGTAAACGGAGTCTTTGAGCGTATCAGATGGGAGTTAGGTGACGTAGGTGGCGATGGAAGTAAAACCTTTAAGATAGGTAACAATCACAGGGCTTTTTATGCAAGAAGATTCCATAATATGTACCCTAATTTTGATGGTTTCTTTAGAACCAGAAAACAGAATAGTGAAAAAAAACCGGCAACTAATTTGCCAGAAATGGGACCACATGATTTTGATTACGAATGAGTAAGTTAGTAATAGTAGAGGTTGATGAAAAAGATTCTGAAGAAGCTATTCTTCTTTTATCTACGATTGTGAAAGAATTAAACGGAATTAATGAATCACTTAACCAGCTTGTAACCATGATTAAAGAGAAAAGGAGTTAAAGGAATGCAAGAACCAAAACCAAAAAGATTATTACGTTTGGAACAGGTGCTAGAGCGTATCCCCGTGAGTAAAAGTACTTGGTGGGCGGGGGTCAGAAGTGGTCGATTTCCTGAATCCATCCGCATGGGGGAACGATGCACAATGTGGCAAGAATCAGATATAGATGCTTGGATCGAAAAGATTTCAGAGGCTGGTGAAGAACAGCAATGAGTAAAACAAAAGCAGAGCAGAGTAAGGGGCTTGGCGATCAGGTCGCAGATTTCCTGAAGAATGGTGGGGAGATTAAAAAAATCCCAACTGGAGTCAGTTCTGATGATCCCAAGTTTAATCGCACCCCAAAAACAAAAAGCTATGGGTTTTATAAACAAAAAATAATTCTCAGCCAAAAATAACTTATGAAGGTTCTTGATTTATTCTCAGGCATAGGCGGGTTTTCAGTTGGGTTAGAAGGTGCTGGAATGGAGACAATAGCATTTTGCGAAAGAGAACCTTTCTGCCAAGACGTACTAAAAAAACATTGGCCGGATATCCCGATACATACAAATATAGAGGAACTAGATGGACGACAATACAGAGGATCAGCAAGACTTGTTTGCGGGGGATTCCCTTGTCAACCCTACAGCTTGGCATCCAGGGACAGACTCGGCTCGGAAGATGACCGTGCGCTCTGGCCTGAAATGTTTAGGGTTATTAAAGAGGTCAGGCCGGACTGGGTTGCTCTCGAAAATGTTGTTGGAATCATCGATTTGGAACTCGACACAGTGCTATCTCAACTGGGAGGTGAAGGCTACACCACAGAAGTTTTTATTTTGCCAGCTTGCGCCCAAGATGCACGGCACGTCAGAAGCAGAGTATTTGTTCTGGCCCACTCCTACGACGAGGGAGTACAAAGGGGCGAGGAGCCAAGAATCAATGGACAAAACTGGCAGGAACCCGATGACAAATACATTGAGCGATGCGGTGGAAGCGGCGTCGGGATACAGCACGGAGAATGGGAAGCTGCGTGGATCGCTGAGCCCAGAATTTTGCGAATGGCTCATGGGGTTCCAGATCGGGTACACAGAATTAAAGCGTTAGGCAACGCGGTATCACCCCCAATAATACGAGCTATTGGCGAAGTAATTATTGGGGCAGACTGTTACTTCAGAGACGATTATTGGTATTTGCCTGATGAATAAGTCAAGATTGCGAACTTCGGCCAGAGGAAAAATGTGCGCCCTTCAGATATATCCATATTGCAACGGCAACCCAGAAACAACGGTGCTTTGTCATTTGAATGGAAATCGAAAAGGTATGGGAATTAAGTCACACGATTTTTTTGGGGTGTATGGATGCTCTGATTGCCACGATGTAATAGATGGTAGGCGACAAACAGATCTACCCAAAGAAGAAATACTTAAATGCCAACTAAGGGCTTTGGAAAGAACTTGGGAGCAGATGATTACTGATGGACTTATCACTATGAACTGATAATCTAACTAAAGGTGTAGCACAAACGTCAGGTGGTCGGTGGCATCAGACGTAATCCTACCTAATGTAACGCGCTTGTAACGCATCCATTGGGTTTAAACAAAGAGGGAGAATGAAGGTCGGCTACAACTTTCCTAGGCAGGGAATTTTCATGCGATGAATTCTTTCAGCCACCGAACAAATTACAACCAAGGGTACTCAGTTCCCTGGATTCAAGACTGGCCCACTTGTGGTTGGAGACGGGCTCTCTACTAACCTAGAAAGTCTTTCCTGATCATCTTTGTCTATTCTTTTCATCATGTTTGGAATGGACATACCAAGACAATCTATTTTATATTTGACCTCAAACTCTTTGCAGAGATTAAAAAGGCTCACTTAGATCTGCCAACCACTCTATCGTAGTATTTATTAAAATCGGCGTACTCATCATTCATCTCATCATAAATGGACTCTACTCTTTTACCGTAGTAAATTGCGGATTGAGGCGATTTTGACGCTTTAGTTTGATAATCGTTTCTTTCTTCTCTCAGGTCTCTAATGTTTTTTTCTATTCGCTTTAATTTTCTCTGAAGAGATGTTGACACATAAGACTTGTTTTCGTTCCTATACTTAATCCTTTCTGCGCCTTTTAAAGCTTCAAGACGATTTAATTTTTGTTTAATTTTATTACGTCTTTCAAAGTAATCAGACATACTCTCTCGTGAGTCAACTTCTCCTTTGAGCCTTCTTATAAAAGGAACTTCATTCCACGTTAACTTTTCGTCTTTAATTCCTTTTTCTATAGCGTTTGCCGTTCTAAGCCCGAATGTTCCAGCACCACCAACAATGAATTCAGCCCAGTGCTCTAAAGTATCAGGCGAGACATCAACTTTCCCAGGTTCCTGTTCGTTGCCTCCGGTTAACTCATTTACCAATTTTGCAGTGTCTTTAAAGATGGTCCTTGTTGTCGATCTGGAAAGACTAGATTCTGGCAATTGAGTTGAAGGAGGTGGGTAGTTTTCTCTTCTTATTTCAGACCCAAAAAAGTTTTCATTAAAAGCTATTTCAAACATAGGCTGGGATATTGTTGGGGCAACGGAAACTGAAGATGCTCCTACTGGAGAAAACGAACCTAAGAATGCAGACAGTATGTTAGTCGCAGATTTTTCTTTAGAGATGTTTCCTATGCCCATTTCGTAAACACTTTGTCCCAATACATGGAAAGTGTTGTATCCATAAGGCAACGGTATTGTGTAATAGTCTTTACCATTCTCATTCATTATCACAATGTTTCTTTCTTTAACGTAGTCTGGTATCTGGCTGTAATAAGACCTGCCAGTCTTTGGATCTTCTTCGCTTTCTTCTTCAGCTCTCATTGCAGTTAATGCACCAAACCCAATTAAACCCGCTACAGCTCCTTGCTTTGTTCTACTTGCTTTTTTACTGAATGGATTTCCCTTTGGCCCAAACAAACCTCTGGCAAAGTTTGCTGTACCTTGGACGCTGGCGTTAAAGAAAAGGTATAGAGCGTTAATTGTATCGCCCTTCATACCTTTTCGATTAAAGTTGATCGTTAAATTCTTAGCTAAACTTGCTGCTTTAGCTGTTGCTGTATCTCTATCTACTCCGGCATTAATCATTTCATCTCTTGATGCCTTAAATGTAGCAAACCTTACACCGTTTTCTACGGAAGAGTTTGTGTCTTCAACAAAATCCATAACTTGGGTGTATCGTTTTTTAAACTCTCCAGTGAGAGTTCCATTAGCCATATCAATCATGCTGTTGATTGTTTTAACTTGGTCTTCTGGAGGCCTCGAATGAAACCAATCAGCTTTTGATCCGGCAGAAATAAATTCATCAAAGTCTAATTTATCCTGAATGGAAATGCTTGGCTTATTGGTAATCCCTTTATAAAAAGCCCCTATAGAAGGTATCGTATCTTTTAAAACTCGCTGTATTAACTTTTGATCTTTTGCTTTTCCTTCAGACATTTCCTGCTCACCAAGGATATTAAATATTGCAGTCTCTACATCTCTAGAGAAGTTTCCAATAACAAACTCAGGGTTTAAGGAGGTGTTTACAAACGAAAGAAACCTGGTAATTAACCCAAGCTTTTGAATTACACCGTCAGCAGTGCCGATGTCCATACTTACAATAGCATCTAACAGTCTTTTATCTTTTATCTCGACATACACTTGGTTACCGTCAATCTTTACGCCGATCAAGTCAGGGTCAGAAGCTACGCCAAGATTGTCTGGTCTTATTACTATTTGCTTAATGAACTCTTTCTTGTTCATCCCGTCCGGTATGTTAGTAAACTTTTGGCCCTGAAGGTCTGGGTCTGAGCCAACGTAAGTGTATTTTGTTTCAAAGTCTCTCTTGTACCTTGGGTTTGAAGAATCAATCACTTGCCAGAAATCTGGGTTAGGATTGTTTTTTACGAGGCTGACCAGCTTCTGACCAAAGGTTTTGTTTTTCTCTGCTCTAGATATTGCTCGTTCAGCATTTAAAAGTATGTGCCCTAAAGGTGATTGTGCTGCAGACTCTCTGCCTAGGGCCCTTAAATTATCTTTGCCTTTAGTGCTAAGGCCGCTCCCGACAATTACATTTTCAGCGTAATCATCTTCCATGTCTTTTCCGCGCAGGGGCGTGTAGTACTTATATGTATTTAGAATTGCGTTTGCTGAGTCTGGATCGATCAATCCGCCATCAACAGTGACCTGCATTGTTTCATTGGCTATTCTGTCTGTGTCAGCAGCTATGTCTAAAAGCTTTCTTGCCTTGCTGTTTCCACCGCTCCAAGTGCTTGTGGCATCATCCCAAACCATATCGTATCTTTGTTGCATTTTTCTTTTGACGAAACTGTTTGTAAGTTCTTCTCCCGTCCTTAATGAACCAGATCCAGGTTTTTCTTCTGGGTTCATGTTTGGGTCTCTTAAATGAAGAAGATTGTTTCTTTCTATTGCGTGTCTAAGCGTAAGAAATTGGTCAACTTCTTCAAGAGAAACCCCTGATTTAGCTATTTTTTCGGCAATAGGCTTCTTTCTTTTAAGCTCAAAATCTTTAGCTTTCTTTCCAATCTTCCCAGGTATTGATTCTTCACCAATGTATGGATCATCTTTTATGTCTATTGGAGATAGTCCAGCTTCTTCCCGCTTACTGTTAATGTCATCTCTAATATTTTTTAAGCCTACAAACTTATCTTGGATTTGATAAATAAACTTATCTAGATTGCTGTAGTTTGGTAAGGCGTGACTGCGAGACTGCCAAGAAAATGGTGGCGTATCGTTTAGCTCTTGTTCAATCACAGACCTTTGCACTTCAGGGTTTTGATCTGCAAGCGAGAGGGAAAGGCCTTGGTTCCTTTTACTGAAATCTTCAGCTAATTGATTTGCGTTGTTTATTCTTTCTTCAACATTTAAGGATTCATCTTTGTCTGACACCTTATAACGCGTCGTGTACATTTCTCCTGAAGGCAAAACGTTCTTTGTTACATTTTTTGCAAGAACTAAGGGCCCAACCTGAATGACTTCATCAGCAACAGTTACTGGCTCACCAGTTTTTCTGTCGTAAAAATATGAATGTCTTCGTGGATCAAACCCAACTTGGGTCCATTCTGGAGAGTTTAATGCTTCTTCTGCTAATGCTTTGTTTTGACTATCGGTTCTATTTATAAAGTTTCCAGAAATCTGGGCAAACGGAGACTTTGGTTTACCCTTCATAACTCTTTGAGAAGATTCCTGAAGATCTGAAGTTGGAGATTTTGTAAAGTCTACGTTTGATATTGAAGCTGTAGCTTTGTGAGACACGGCCTTACCACCTTCATCATGGATGGTCGGAACCCATGCGCTACCCACTTTCCTTAGATACGCGTTTATATCTAGTCTAAGACCAACAAGGAGGCCGTCTTGAATGGGTTGATTAATTCTATTTTGCTGGTTTGGACGCAACGCTTTTTGCATCTCAACTTCTGTCGCGTACTCTGGGACAAAAGAATATTCAGATATTGTGTCAAGAACAGCGGTATCGTATTGTTCTTGGGTTATTTCGCCAGACTCTAGTCTGCGATACTCATCCTTTATTCCTTCTCTAAAATCTCCTGATCTATATTTTTCGTTGATTTCTGAGTTTTGTTTCCAATTGTATTTTTTTGAGAACTCTGAGTCGATTGCATCGATTCTTGGTTGGAGTTGTGTGATGATATTCTGAACCCTTCTTTGTATATCGGGTGAGAGAGAGGCAAGACTCTCGATATAACTTTCGCCATTTGAATTTTTCTCCCAGTTATTTCCTAAGTATCCAGCTTGAACATTAAACCTTCCCAGATCAACGGGAATATCCACTTCAATTATCTTTTTTCCTTTCTTTGTTTGGCTCTTAAAAGACATTGCGTTTAGCGACTTTACCGCCATGTTATTAAACTCGTCGTGAAATTCGCTTTTTACTTTATTTATCTTTTTGTTGTGGGCGCGAACAAGATCGTTGTATTTTTTTTCAGTTATTTTTTTAGAATCAAGTCTAAGTTTAGCTTTATCTAAGTTTGAGGCCTGTTCAATTTTAAATATTTTTGTAGCAACTTCTGAATTATCTTTACTTTTTTCATCGTATTCAAACAGATAGTCAAAGTTAATTAGTCTTGCGCCAGACTCTGTAGCTATGGGCGCATACTCCTCATGGCCTGAAAGCACATTCATAGATTCGGCAAGCTCTTTTGTTTCCTCTTTAGAAAACGGCCTACCTATATTTATTTCTATTGCGTTTAATTGCGATTTTGTTAAAGACTTATCTTTAAACGGACGATGCCAGCCAACACCATCCTGTTTCATTAATATACCCCTGATTGCTGCATAAGCATTTATTAGCTCTTCAGTTGAAGCTTCAATAAAAAGCTCTTTATCAGCTTTGTATTTTTTAGGGGAAGAAATTTCTGTTTGTGTTCCAGGGGAAACCTTTCCTTCAAAAAATCCAGGAGCTTCAAAATCCTTAGGTGATAAGAGTCCTAATCTTTTTGCTATGTAATCCCTGCCATCTTTATCAAGAAAGACTGATGATATGGCTTGATGGTATTCAGCAAGAACATTATAAGGAGCATAAAAAATATCAGCCATGTGTTTTGACGTTTTACCTGGAATGCTTTCCCAGCTTATTTGAGCAAGCCCTAATTCAATTGCGTTGCTAAAGTCAAAACTTGCAATGTCTTTTTCTTTTGATGTTGGATCGTAAAGCATTGCTTGCTCATAAAGAATCCTCCCATACTCACCTGGATTGTCTTCTTTATTTATTCCCGCTTTTTTGGCCAGCTCTTTTACAGAAGTTTTTACAGATTTATTTTCTGCTCTTGCCTTCATGGCAACCCAGACTGCAGCTTGCACTTGTTGAGGTTCCCACCCTAATTTATCAGCAATTTTTTTTGTTTCGTTTTCAACAAAATCATACTCTGAAGGTAAAGGAGCGTCTTTAAAGTACCCAAACGCCCTCATCATCCATAGATCAGTGGTAACCCCTTGAGCTAGCTTGGGGTCTATTTCCCTCATCAAATTGTTGTAAAAATTATTTGTTTTTCGGCCTTCCCAGCTTCCCCCGTTGAACACCGTAGTCAGCTTTTTGCTCATTTCCGTTGGGAACATTCCGGTTTTTATTGGCTTCCCAGTCTTGTGTTGGTAATAAGCTTGGATTGCATAATTAAAATTTGTAGGGACCGGCGTTTGAGGTGAGGTAATTGCAATTGCTTGAGCTATTTTTGAAGCCTCTACCTTGTCTCCACCAGTTAGTTCAAGCAACGCTTTTCCACTTTGCTCATACCAAAACCTACCGCCAACCCCTTCTTTGGCTAAAGAATTTACAGACCTTCTTAATCTTGCAAGATCTTGAGGAGTTGTTAATGCTTTTGGCGCACCAACGTAAGGTTTTTCTCTTTTTGCCTGAAGAATCTTAGGCGAGGAGTCTCTTTCCCTAACCTCGTCAAGGTCAACCACATCAGCCGTGGGCCCAATACCTCTTTCCGGTATTGCTGCTAATTTCTTTTCAGTTGCTCTAAGGCTTCTGATTACACCTTTTTCTCTTTTTCCAATTTCACCAGATTCAAGACGGTTCATAATGTCATTAAAGTTTTGAAAGCCGGAACCTTTGAGGGCATTATGAGTTCTTTCAAAAAACTCAAACAATCTATTAACTAAACTTCTAGGCTTGCCTGTAATAAGACTTCGATCCTTTCTTCCGACTCGAATTATTTCAGCAATTGCTTCTTCCATGTAATCAACTTCGTTTAATCTAGGGTCTTTCCTATAATCTTCCCTAGCTTTTCCAAAAAATGTTCGTGGCATCTCCCCGTCAAGTTTTCTCTTTTTAGCGTTTGCTATCTCTAACTCAGTGCCGCCTTCATGTATTTTTTTCTTGGCAAGGTTTTCCAATAAGCTCCATTCTTTATCTGTCCATAAATCAAGATCTCTTAAAGCATGGAGTATTTCGTGGTCAAGAACGTCGGCAAGAGCAGCTCTCCTCGCCTCTGGGGTTTGGTCTCTTGCTATTTTTTTAGCATTATCAAGGCCAAGAAATATTGTTTTTACATTGTTTATATAAAACCCATCAGCATCAGCAGCCTGTCTTGCTTCTCTAGGGTCACCACTAAACACAAGCGTATCGTCCCTGGTAACACGAGGGACCCTTAGCCCATCTAAAATTCTAAGCCGTATACCTTCAAGCCCAAATCCTTTTAAATCTTCACTAAGCATTTGCTCAAATAGTTTTGCTTCTTCAGATGTATCAGGCTCTTGATAAGGTCTAGGTTCAAAAACTTCTTGGTCAATTAAAGGAAGTTGTAGCTGGCTAGAATCAGGTGGGACATTAACAGTTTGATCTTCATTAATTAATCCGGTTCTTTTAAGCTCAGTGGTTAAGTCCTCTGCCATTCGACTTTGGTTGACTGCAAACTTTTCGTTTTCATCTACAGATATAACTTCAGAAAGAAAGCCTTCTATGTTCTCTTTGCTTCCATCACCCGTCTCCAAGACGTAATTGATTGTTGCGTCGTAAACTTCTTTGCTGTAACTCTTTGGCCTAAAGTCCGGCAGTATTGCTGGCTCAGAAATAATTGGAAAATTCTTTATTTCCTCAACAAGGTACTCCCTCTGGGAGGGGCTCATGTTTTTTACATCAGATTCATTAACAATACGCTCAAAAATATATTGAACCTCTGGGGTTTCAATGCCAGACATAATGTTTTTAGACTTGAGAATTTCATTTATCTCTTCCAGTGTTCTTTTTTCGTCTTGGTATTGCCTCCTACCTTCCTCAACCTTTGCTCCAACAGTGCCAAAAGCGGTGTCGAATCCTCCGACTTCAGGTTTTTTAACATCGAGGAGAACATCAAAAAGATCTGGGTATTTGTCACCCAATACTTCTTTTGCTTCTTGCAGAGTGAATTCGTCTTGTTCTGGCAGACCTTTCTTTCTTCGTTCAAAGTTAATTGTTTGAGACGCTGTAAGGTTATTAAGATCGTTGTATAGCTTTTCTCCTCTGTCGTTATACGGAAGAACGTTATATTGATCCAAGTGAAGTTGGTCAATTGACAGGTCTTCTCGATACGCAGATTTTAAGGAGGTTGTGGTTCCGGCTGCTTCATTTAAGGCGGCACTAGTAACCGTGTAGCGGTTGGGTCTTTTAAGCTTTTGGCCTATTCTAAAAATGTTTTCTGATTGAGCTTCTGTGTACGTCTCTGGAGACACATCCATCGCGTCAATTATTATTTCGTTTATTCTTGTGTTTATAAGAAGGTTGTTTAAATTTGCAGCTAAATGAGCTGAAAAATTATATTCAAGAGAAGTCTCTCCGTATTGTTTGCCGTCAACAGAATTAACTACTTTAAATACAGACCCTTCTTGGCCGCGCTTTTCTTCTACAATCTCAAACTTGCCTGAGCTTGGAAAAACATCAGACTTTCTAACCGCGTCTTTAGCTATTTGGTTGGCGTAATCAATTGCTTTTTCTTTGTCGTTTCTAGCTCTTCCTTTGTAAGGCTGGTCTGACTCAAACGGATCAGAACGCCTTCTTACTTTTTCATTTCTTACGGCGTTTAAGTTGGTTAATACAAGGTTCCTACTTGAATCCTCTACGCCTGTTTTTAAAATATTGGATATGTTTTTTTCTAACGCATCCAGTTCTTTATCATCAAATTGAACGGCTTGCTTTCCACCAGCGTCTTTGACACCAAAATCATTTTGAACCTGAAAATTTGGATTACTTGCGTTCTCAATAACAGTGTCAACTCCTACTTCCTGGGGTTCTCCCGACAAGCTTTCAACAATTATTTTACCGTTTTCCGTGACATCAGTTACGGTGGCTGTTCTTGCCATGCCTTCAACATCAAATACAATAATTCTGTCTCCAACTTGTGTAGGAGTTGGGTCAGAATATGGGTCTATTATAGCGGGTAACTTTTGCGGCTGGTTTATTGACCCTAAAATATTTGCTTTGTTCTGCCGCTCTAAATTTTGGAGGTTAGCTATTTGTAATCTTGCTGCCTCAGCCTGATCATAAAATGCTTCTGATTGAACATCTTCTTCATCTCTGAATTGCTGTTCTCTTAGCTCGTCAACATCTCTTGTTATTCTCTTTCTTCGATTAGCAACCCCAGTACCAACGTAATCAAGCAACGCGCCAGCACCGCCACCTACAGTAATGTCATCCCACAAAGACTCGCCAAAATCGACATTTTCATTATATAAACCGTATTCAATGCTCTCTTGAAGAACACTTGAAACAGATTCCTGTATAGCCTCAACAGAGCCTTCTTTAAAAGCACTTTTTATTCGATCATACCCAGTCTTTACTTTTTTAATTTCTGAGTTTAAACGAAACATTTCATTCATTTTTTTAGCGGCTTCAGTCTCATTGCCTTTTTTGACAAAATCATCGTAATCTTTTTTTGCTTTTTTAAGCTTTTCTTGCGGCCCTTGGATTCCTTTAATCTTTTTAAGAACTCTGAGCGGAGTCACTGCTTCTGATGCGCCAACAAGGCCTCCAGAAATAACAGCTAAATCAGCGGCATCATCAGATACATAAAGCCCTTTATCTCTTGCTGCCTGTATCCTTTGGGCTTGGTCATCAGCACCAGTTCCAGCACCAATCCCTACGGCTGATGAGGTGCCAATAAGCCCAGCAGCTTTAGCTCCAGCACCAAGCTTTCCAGCAATACCGGCTGCACCAGCCCCTGGTACAAAAAAAGAAGCAATGGAGCCAAACCCTTCGCCAAGCTTTACTAGATAGTTATCTTTGTATTCATCACCAACGCCAATAGTTTCATCTATTGATTTCTTACCTTTGTTTGCCAGATTAATTAAGGCGTTTTCATCACCACTATCTATTAGACCTTCAAGACCTATAAGGTCAGTTGCAGAATCTGCTATCTCAGCAAGCCCACCGACACCACTAAGGATTCCTTTGCCAAACCCACGGCCAAAACCTTTTACAATTTCTGGAGCTAAACCAAGGCCGTATTCAACGGTACCCATTTCTTCAGGTGTTTCTTGCTGAGCTTTTTCTTTTCTAGAGTCTACAAAATTTTTAACAGTCCGATTAATTACTTCTTCATCTGTTCCATCGGGGAAATTTAATACAGTCCCATCATGCAATCTAGCTTGAGGCATTAGTTTATTTGAAATCCATCTTTATCAAACTCATAAGTTTTGCCACGACTTTTTGTCAGATCACCACCTTCCACACTGCTTCTAGCTCTATCACCAACAACATCTGCTCCAAACGCTTTCATCCATGTGTTAACGTACTGGTTAAAATCTCTTTCAAATTTAATTAGGTCTGGAGCTTGCATTCTCCCATCATCACCTTGTGTTTCATTTTGGTTATTATAATTTTCAATCCATACGGTAAGTGAAGGACCCATTGCATCTATTATCTCTCTTTGAGTAGCCGTTTTATCTTCTTCTATTAAATTTTGGTATCTTATGTTTGTTGCTGTTTTTATAAGAGACTCTATGAGCAATTCTTTTTCTTTAGAACTACTGGCGTGATATATTTGCCAACCAGTAGATTCTAAATTAGCTTGGGTTTTAGCTGTTTCCAGATCCACCCCAGCCGCAGCTAACTGTTGTTGTCTTGCATCAGTCATTTGTTGAGAAATTATTCGGTTGTTTTCAGTAATTTGATTGATCGCAGCCTCTTCTCCCGCAATGCCAAGAGTCATTTCTGCTTGTTGTGCAGAAACTTTTAATGCGTCAGCGGCTTGTTGTTGGATGGTAGACTCGGCTCTAGCCTCTTTCATAATTCCAGACGCAGCCTGTCCCGCACCACGAAGACCTGCAGCAACATCTCCTTCGAGTATTCCAGCACCAAGTTGTATTAACGATTGTGCTCCAACTTCTTTCTTAGCATCTTCTTTAATCTTTTTCGCTCTTAACTCTTGCTCTGATATAAGCCCAGTATAATCTGGCGAATATTTACTAAAATCAGTATTGTATTTGCTTAATTGAGATTGGTAATCGACCGGCTCTAACCCTTCCATAGAATCCTTAATAGATTTAGCCCTTGTTAAGTAGTTGGATGTAGTAGTGTCAATTCTGTCCATAATCTCACCGGAACCTGATTGACTGTTACCCACTTTAAGAAGCTCTCGTGATATATCTGCAAATGTTGGATCAGTTGCAACTTTTGGATCAGTTTTATCTTTACTTACATCACTTGATCCAAACTCAATAAGATTCTTATCAAGTTTTGTAGCAAGGTCTCCGCTAATCCTAGAAGCATCTGCCAATATACTTTGTCCAGATCCTGTTAAATCAGCAAGTGTTTTACCTGCAGGAGCAAGCGTTCCTTTTTCAATATTTTGATTAGCAGACATCATGTCTATTCGAGAACCTTTGTTCGGAAGGTATTTCTGTAACGCATTATTTTGCCTAGATTTTTCTATGAATTTATCTCTTGAGGTGGCCGCGTGTCCTAACAGTGGATCGGAAGACTCTCCAAAAATACTAGCCGCAATATCACCCCTAGAAAAAGAACCTGGGGCATACTGAAATGGATTGCCTTTTCTTTTTGGCTGCTCGTATTCTGATAGATGGTCATAAAGACTTCCAGCTATTTCATCTATGGTATTTCCGACAGGAGTCCATCCCGTATAAGGGGTGTCTTGGCCATCAAACATTCTAATAACACCACCCCTAGCCATAGGTTGTTGCGGCATAGGTTGCTGAGGGGCTGGCATAGCCTGTTGTGGAGGCATAGGTTGCGCTGGTGGCTGTTGAGGGGCCCCCATCATTGCGCCCTGCATACCGCCTTGTGGTGGAGCTACAGCGGCAATACCACCACCAAGTATTTGATCCTTAATGCTTGAGTCTGGAGATTTTTGCTGTTCTCCAGCAAATCGCTTACGCATATCAGCTCTTCTTTGTATCTCAGAAACAATAAGGTATTGAGGCATTTGTCCGGTAGGCTGTTGAGCCTCCTTCATTAATCGCTCATCAGGCAATCCTTTTATAAGGTCTTCTTGCTCAAATATATTCATTAGCCGCCTCGCAATGCTTTATACAATCCAACTCCGCCGATACCAGCACCAAGAGCCTGTTGGTAGGGGCTGGTTTCTCTGCCGTATGTAGCTTGTGTTGACCCTGGGGTTATAGGAAGACCACGAAGCATATTGCTAAAGAAAGATAATTGTTCTCTAGGAAATGCTTGCTGTCTAAGGAAATCGCCATAACCAACGTCCATTCCCCTCTGGGCAAGCTCTCTTTGTATTTGACCAGCAGCTTGTAGGTTCCTAAATCTATCAAAGCCCATGTCCTGCCTTTGTCTTCCAAGGTCTCCTAAGAATCTTCCGGCATCAAGGCCAAGTCTTGCAGACCTATCTCTGGCCTGTACGTTAAACTCAGAAGCCCTCATCTTAGCTTGGTTTTCAGCTTGGTTAACTCGCTCTTGAATCTCTTGAGCATTAAGACCTAACTTTGCGCCTTCTTGCCTAGCTCTTTCTTGAGCATCAAATACAGCTCTATCTTCTTGTTGCTGAAACTGTCTAAGTTGTTCATTTTGACTAAACTGATCTTGTTGAAATGTCTCTCCAGCCTGTCTAGCTCGATCATCCATTTCTTGTGCGGAAAGACCCATTTTTGCTGCTTCTTGTCTAGCTTGTTGCTCTGCTTGATATTTTTGAGTTTGAAAATTTTGAAGTTGTGCTTGGCTTGAATCTTGGAATTGAGACCCAGCAAGCCTTGCTTTTTCTTGAGCTTCAGATGCCGCTTGTTCTTGCTGTGCAGCACTAAGACCAAGCTGCGCCGCTTGTTGTCTTGCTGATTCTCCAGCTTGAAAGGCTTGTATATCTTGCCCTCTTACCTGAGTTCCAAATTGAGCTTCCTGAAGCCTTGCAGCTCTATCACCCTCAAAGGCTTGCATTGCTTGTTGATAAGCGGCTTGATCTCCAGTCGCTTGTATATCTTGCATTTGCTGCGACAAATCGCCTTCTCTTTGAGATTGCATGATGGCTTCTCTGTAACCGCCTAACCCACCCGCTTGAGAAGCTTGTTGAGCTATATTAGATCCCGATATATCAGACTGTTTCCTAGCTTCTCTTTTTTGAACATCCGTTGCTAATTGCTGATACGGATTCATATAATCCTGTATTGTAGATGGATCTGTGGATGTTCCAGCTTGAAATGTTGGGCCTCCATAGGACTGGTCAAGATTTCCAGCCTGATAACCAGAGTCAAATTGTCTTCCGCTTAAACCTGATTGGTAGTCGGTAGGGCTGTATCCCATCCCAAGGCCTCCGGCCTGATAGCCGGAATCAAAAGTTCCTGGGGTATACCCACTTTGTCTTTGGCCAGCAGAATACTGATTAAATAAATTACCAGCAGAATATCCAGGTGTTATTGTTCCCGCGTCATAACCAGAAGAAACAGTTCCAGGAACATAATTTCCTGCATTTTGAGCAAACTTCGAAGCCATGCCAATTTCTGCAGGGTCTCCTCCAGTCGCTGTGTCATACACACCTTGCATACCTGTTCTTTCATATTCATTAAAATCAGCAAGTCTTTGACCTGGGTATGACTCGTATGGCCTTGTTGTTTCGTACATAGTGCGGCCAAGCATTTCTGTAAAATAAGGTTTGGCATATTCTGGTAAATTGCTTGTTGTCTGTACAACTTCTTGTGGTCCGCTAGACCCTCCACCACCTTTACTCATAATTAAACCCTCTTTTCATAAACAACGTATGACTTTACAAATCCATCTTGTTGCAGCCACTTCCAAAAACCATCTCTTGCGGTTGCTTCAATACCTAAGCAATTATTGTCTTTTGCCCAACTATCAAATTTTTCAATAATATCCCAAACCCAATTATTAAAGTTTTTTCCCCCTAAAAACTGAACGCCAAGCATTCTTTTTCCTGGGTATTCAATAATTTCTGTAGTTCCTACCCCGTCAATTATTTTATCAGAATTAAAAGCAACCCAAAGATGTTGTCTTTCAGAGGCTATAGCATTGTATAAAGACTCCATTGTCCATCTTCCTTTTGACCTTGCTACAGCTTTTTCTAACTGGTCGCTTACATCATTCCATAATGTTGGTACATAAGGTGCTGGGACTAAAGCAATTGTGTGGGTTTTTTCCCCTCTATTAGATTTTTTTCGAACCTTAGGTTCTCTTGAAATATCTCTAATTGTTTTTGCTTTAAAATCCAATGCTGCATTTGTCATGCCGGTAACACACCTCCTGCTTTAGCATAAAGTGGGTCTGGCTGTTTCATTGTTCCAGTCCTATCCATTCTAACTCTATTCAACATAGTGTCTAGCTCACCGACTCCAGCATCAGTACTTCCATCTCCAATACCAGAAACAACATCAGCAGGAACAATGTATTCTCCAGGGCTTACAGCAACTCTTTGTTGGTCTCCAATCATGCCTTGGACCATATCGTCCATACCGCCTCCAGAACCAACAATCTCACCTTCTACTTGAGCGTTAGGAACTATTTCAGTTAAAACGCGCTCTCTTAATTGAGAAAATGCTTCAGAGCCAAATTCTGAAATAAACTGATTTATTGCAGACTCTGCTTCTTCTTCTGGAAGCCTTCCAGCTATAGCCATTATTGTCCTGTCTATAAGAAGCTGTCCATTAGATTCCATTGTATCCGTCATCGCCCCGCGATCCATTTCAGCAAATTCTTCTTCTAACGGAATTCTTGGATTAATGTTTTCTTTAGTTAACGAAGTTATTCCTCCATTATCAAATCCAGCCGCGCCAACTGAAAATGGCATATTTCCTAAATTCAATCTAGAAATTAAATCGTCACTCATCACTAAATTTTCTGATGGGACATCATCTGCACCTTGTGCAATGTAATCTTGCAACCGCTCTGTATCAGAAGAAGGTCTTACAGAACCATCCAACTGAGGAGACAAGTTAACTTGATTGGCATTTTCTGTTGCCTGACTCACTCGATCAGTAAAGTTTTCTTGCAATGCATTTTGCATAAATTCAGGATTTGATTGCATTAAATTAAACTGCGGGTTGAACTCTCCTAACCCAAGCATACTTGCATCAGGGGGTAAAAATCCTTCATTAGAAAAATTTTGCCCTCCTTGTTGGCCAGTAAACGCAGATTCATCAAATTGTGTGTTATTAGCAGTGTCATTTATTGGATCTACTTCTATTGGACGATCTTTAAAGTATTTTATTTCTGGATCAAATCCAGGTCGATAACCTTCAAGATCAGCAGGGGTAAGAACATCGGTGCCTCTAATTCCAGACTGTCTTGAGCTTGCACCTGGATCAACTATTGTTCCACTACCACCAATCCTTGGACCATTAGTCATAAGATCAGCCATGAACTCAGAAGGACCGCCTTGGTAAAAATTCTGAATTGGCCCCCCTCCGGCTAATTGTTGTAGCCCATTTAAATTATTTCTGTAATGTTGAGGGTTTATAGATGTAATCCCGCCAGCATTCATACCACCCATAGCCGTATTGTATTGCCTGTCTATATCGTACCCAGGGTAATCTTGTTCTAGCTGGTCATAAGAAGCATCAATATTGCTCATTGCTTCTTGATATTCTCTTTCTTTGTCTTCTTCAAAACGTCGATTATCAGCCATAGCTTTTTCTTCTGCGTTCATAGCGGCTGTTTGACCTTCACCAACACCTATAGCAGCAAGGTTTGCTGGCTTCATCAACTGGCTACCAAATTCTTTAATAAAAGCTCCAGGAGACTCTCTAAACAAACTACCAGTCCCTTCTCTGGCTAATTGTTGAGCATCTACTACTCCTTCTTTAGCCATACCTAAAGGAGACATAAGACCTGACCCCGTATCTATTGCACCAGTTAACCCTGATTGCGCTGCTTGTAAATTAGAAAGTTTTTCAGCTTGAGCTAAAAATTCTGGCGTTCCTCTTGTAAGACCGCTTAATGTTGTAGTTCCTTGTCTTATTGCATCAGCACCACTAGTAATTTGGCCTTCTAAACCAGACAAATTTTCAGTAGCTGTAACAACTTCTGGAGATAAAGCTTCTGAAGCAGCACCCAAGGCTTTGCCCAAACCAAACCCTGTAATTCCAGAAAGTAATCCTTTTTTTACGTCTCCAGTTGCAGCAGTTGTTGCAAGCCCAGATCCTATTGCACTTGCTAACGCAGTTTTTCCAGCAAGAAAAGGAACTGCTTTTGCTAAAACAGCCTTCCCAAACATAGTTCCTAGCAATGGAGCAAGGAATGGGAGAAACGCTTCAGGTTGCCCTGTCATTGGATTTCTGGTTAATTCCCCAGTAGGCGATAATGAAGCCATTCCTTGAAGCTCAGCAGGGTTCATATGAACCATCATGCTGTCACCATAACGCCCATATTGAGACATTTCATTTGCCATAGACTCCATTGGAGCTTGCATTTGAGAGGGTATTTGAAGCGGCATTTGTGGTAACGCATCTTGCCCTATTGGGTTGTTTAATGGAGG
>TARA_R110002096_G_scaffold28763_4_pt1 | contig 31117 bp, 24 predicted proteins | sample TARA_R110002096 | Tara Oceans TARA_R110002096 (sample SAMEA4397295) | marine metagenome | biome: Polar Biome; feature: [DCM] deep chlorophyll maximum layer (ENVO:01000326); material: water (ENVO:00002006), including particulate matter (ENVO:01000060) such as... | depth 35 m
AGGCCTCGCGCGCCCGTTGTGCCTCTTCTATGGTGAATGCCCGCTCTTCAACAGGCATTCCCTCCCGGTCAGCGAGTTCAAGAACAGCCGTCCGCGTAATGCCCCGCAAGATGCCATGGTCAGCAGGTCGGGTAACAATGATTCCTTCGCTGGTCACGATCCATGCATTGGTCGACGACCCCTCAGTAACATACCCATTGCTATCCACAAACCAGGCTTCGTATGCCCCCTGTTCCCTTGCTGCCTGCTTGGCGAGCACGTTAGGTAACAGTGCAACGCTCTTGATATCAACACGGTTCCACCGATTGTCAGGCAGCGATAAGATTTTGACACCCTGTTCAGCCAGAGCAGAGGCTTTTGCGACAGATGAACTGCGTGCAGTCACCACCACTCCAGGTGGCGTATCATCAGGCGGAAAAAAATGGTTTCGGGGCGCCACACCCCGGGTAACCTGCAGATAGATCAGACCGTCGCGGACCCTGTTGCGGGCAACAACCTCGCGCAAGATAACACCCAGTGCGCTGTCCTGCATCGGCTGGCGAATTCTTAATTCGGAAAGCGATCTGGCAAGACGCTGCATATGACGTTTTTCATCCACCAGATGACCCCCGAGTACCTCGCAGACCTCATACACCCCATCAGCAAACTGATACCCTCGATCTTCAATGTGAACGGCGGCTTTGCGGTGCGGCACATAGTGTCCGTTCACATAGGCTATGCGAGACATAAAAATCCTTTACCGGGAATTCCAATAGGTCAGATTGAACACACCAAAAAATGCCAGAATTTCAATTCTGCCAAGCAGCATGGTGGCACCAAGAGCTGATTTGGACAATACGGGCATGTCAATATAATCGGGCCAGAGCCCAAGAATATTCCATTCCGGATTATAGGCACTGCCCATGCTTGAAAATGCCGCCAGCGACGCAATCACAGCCGCTTCAAAAGGAATGCCATCCAGCGTCAGAACCGCAGCACAGCCCCAAACCAGCAGAACCGCAACAATGAGATAGCTCCAGATCGCTTTTAGTGTTCCGATTTCGTTTTGATTTCCGCCAAACCGCTCCGATTGTACACTGTGGGGAAATACAAGCCGGTTCAGTTCTTGAAGTGACTGCAGCATCATGCCGCCAATCCGGTAGAATTTCAGTCCGCCGGCTGTGGAAAACGCACCGCCGCCAACTATGACAATGCTGCCAATTGCAATCGGCTGAAAAGCGACCAGTTTTCCAGTGTCCCATTCAAAACCGGTTGTCGTGATCAGGGAAGCGGCCAAAAAGAGACCGTTCAACAATGGCGCAAATGCCCGGACCGGTTCGGAGGCGAGCGTCGGTCTTTGCATCAAAGCGAGGGTCAGAAGCACGGCGAGCACGACAATGCTGAAGATAATCAGGTAGCTTTCCCGGTGATCACGCAGCAATTGGCCGCGTCTGGTAAACAGCATTCTATGCCAGAGAATGCTGGTCGCCCCGATAATCATGAAGAACAGCAGCACGGGATAGGCAAATGGCGCATTGTAGGATGCAATACCATCATCTATCGGCATGAAACCGCCGGTGGAAATTGCGCCTGATGCAAGTATGAGGCTGTCGAACAGCGCCACACCAGACAGCGCCAGCGCTCCGGCGCATAGCAACGTGAACACGATATAGGTCCCGCCAATACTCAGACATATCTTCAGAATGCGGCCACCGCCGCCGGTGCCGACCTTTTCCAGCAGGGCAATCTGCCGTTTTGGCAGGCCACCCACGCCCGCCGGTGCCAGGACAATGACCAGAGACAGCAAAGTCAACAGACCGCCCAGCCATTGCAGTTGCACCCGCCAGAACAGCACCGACCGGGGCAACACTTCCACACTGACGAATGTCGATGCATTTGAGGTTGTGATCGCTGCGATTGTTTCAAAGATGACATTGCTGGTCAACATGTCGGTGCTCATCGCCAGCGGCAGCGCGCCGCTGGCCAGCAGCAACACCCAGGACAGCAGCAACAGCCCAAACGTCTCGACCCGTTTCAGGCCGCGTTCCTTGCCACGCAGCGTAATGAAGATAGCAGATGCAAAGAAAGCATAGGCCGCTGCAATGGAACCGAACATCTGGGCAGCCGGAAATTCCTCCATGTAAAGAGCAATCAGAAACGGCGCAGTCAAAGACGCTGATACCGTGCCTAAAATGGCCGCTAATACAATCAGTCCCGCTGCCATTGCGCCCCGCGTTCCTAGGATCTGAACTGAATTAGGAGATTGAATTGGCGCTGCCAGAAAAGCTCAAATACTATGAACGGATTGCAGGTAAGGCTGGTTGTCTTTGCAAAATCCGTGAAACGGCAGTTGGGCTTTTCGGGCAGCGTCGCTTTGCGATGAGCTTGCTTTTGGCCAGGATGTCGTCGCAAAGGCTTGAAAACCAGATGGTTTCCTGCGCCTTTGCTCCTAACTCTGAGCAAAATCAAACTCACCAATTCAACCTCCTAATTGAGTCCAGACCCTAGAAGAAATCCAGGCTGACGCGGAACATCTGCTCGACTTTCCGGACATATTCCGCAAGGGCGAATATGATAACCCGGTCATGTGCCCGAATTTTTGTATCACCGTCCGGACGGATATAGACGCCATCGTGAATAACGGCGCCAATGCGCACGCCGTCCGGCAGCTCAAGATCGCGCAACGCCTTGCCGACCAATGGTGACGTTTCCAAAGCTTCCGCCTCGATCACTTCTGCCTTGCCGTCCTGCAGCGGATAGACGCCGCGCACCCTGCCCCGTCTGACATGCTGCAATATTTTTGACAGTGTCACGGCACGCGGATTGATATGGGCATCAATGCCCAGTGACTGGGTGAAGGTCGGATAGCTGGTATTGTTCAGCAGGCTCAGCGTTCTGCGGCATCCCATGCGCTTGGCCATAACACTGGCCAGAACATTGACCTCGTCATTATTGGTCAGCGTTACCATGGTATCGACGTCCTGAATTTCCGCTTCCCGCAGAATTTCCTGGTCAAGCGCATCGCCATGCAACACCACGGTCCGTTTCAGATCATCGGCAATTTCGATGGCCCTGTCCCGGGACCGTTCGATGATCTTGACCTTGGATTTGGAATGCCGCGCTTCAAGATTCTGAGCGACGTAAAGACCAATATTACCGCCGCCCGCCAAAACGATCCGAGAAGCCTCCTGCTCCTCATGTCCGAAAATCGCCAGTGTTCGTTTGACCCGCTTGGTCTGGGTGATGACATAGACCTGATCGCCAAACAGCATGGAATCATCCGAGCGGGGCACGAACAGGTTCCCATTCCTGAAGATGCCAACCACGACAGCGCTGAGGTCAGGAAACAATTCACTGAGTTGTTTCAACGGTGTATCGATGACCGGGCAGTCTTCTTCGCAGATAATGCCGACGGTGGTGACTTCACCGTTGGCAAATTCAACCGTGTCAAATGCGCCCGGCAAGGCAAGCCGCCGCAGCACCATTTCACCGACTTCGATTTCGGGAGAGATAATCACGTCAATCGGCATGTGATCGCGCGAAAACAGATCGGAATAATGCGATTGCAGGTAACTCTGTGCCCTGATGCGGGCGACTTTGGTGGGCACATTGAACAGCGAATGCGCTACCTGGCACGCCACCATATTGACCTCGTCATACAAGGTCACGGCGATGATCATGTCGGCCTGATCGACCCCGGCCTGGGCCAATGTATCAGGATGCGCCCCATGGCCAACAATGCCGCGCACATCCAGATGATCACGCACTGCCTGGATAAGCCTCGGCGAATTGTCGATCACGGACACATCATTTTGTTCCGATGACAATCGTTCTGCAATGCCGTAGCCAACCTGGCCCGCACCGCATATGACAACCTTCATATTAGACTAGCCTTAGCTCTTGTCCGCCGACGTGCCGTAGACATACAGGGTTAGCCTGGCAAATCCAATTCTTTTCAGATGCCTCAGCCAATATTGAGAGACTTGAGCTTGCGATGCAGGGCGGAGCGCTCCATGCCGACAAATTCGGAGGTTTTGGAAATATTTCCGCCAAAGCGGGCGATCTGTGCGGTCAGATATTCGCGCTCGAAAATCTCTCTTGCTTCGCGCAGCGGCATTGACATGAGATGCTCCGCTTCCCGGCCGCCTTCAGAGGCGGATGGCAACAACTCGCCGATTTCCTTGGGCAGCAGGTCTGCCGACAAGACGGCTTCCTGATCGTTCCGGGTCAGAATCAACAGCCGTTCAAGATTGTTTCTGAGCTGACGAATATTTCCAGGCCAGGGATGGGCCTGGAGCACCGCCAGTGCATCACACTCCAGTACGCGGACCGGCATGCCGACGGAGCCGGCAATCTGTGTGATAAAGTGTTCCACAAGCATCGGGATATCTTCCCGGCGTTCCGACAGAGACGGGACTTTCAAAGGCACCACCGCCAGACGATGATAAAGATCCTCGCGGAAATGTCCGGCAGCAATCTCATCGTCCAGATTATACGCTGTGGAGGACAGGATGCGAACATCGACATTGACCTTTTTGTTTCCCCCTACACGCTGGAAGCTCTGATCCACCAGAACGCGTAAAATCTTGTTCTGGGTTTCGCGCGGCATGTCAGCGACCTCATCCAGATACAAGGTGCCACCATGGGCTTCCTCAAGGGCACCAACAGACCGGCCACTGCCATTTTCCGCCTCGGTGCCAAACAACGCAATCTCGGTCATCTCCGGCGTTAGCGCCGCAGAATTGACACAGACAAAGGGCCCATTTTCCCGCGCAGAGTTGCGATGCAGCGTCCGGGCGACCAGCTCCTTGCCGCAACCAGAGGGTCCGAAAATCATCACCCGGCTATTGGTCGGTGCAATCTTCTCAATGGCTCCGCGCAACTGCATCATGGCCGGAGACTCGCCGATCAACTCCGCAGCGTCCAAGCTCTTTTGGCGCAGCTCAACCACTTCCTTTTTCAACTTCACATTTTCAAGCGACCGCTCGGCGACCAGTACCAGACGGTCCGCCTTGAACGGTTTTTCGATGTAATCATACGCGCCGCGTCTGATGGCGGACACAGCAGTTTCAATATTTCCGTGGCCAGAAATGATGACGACAGCGAGATCCGGATGCTGCTCCTTGATCACATCAAGCAGCGCCAGGCCGTCAAGACGGCTGCCCTGCAGCCAGATGTCCAGAAATACCAGGCTTGGGCGACGGTCGCCGATCGCAGCCAGTGCGGTATCACTGTCCTGCGCAGTGCGCACTTCGTAGCCCTCGTCTTCCAGAATACCCGCGACCAGATCGCGAATATCCGCTTCATCGTCTACAATCAGTATGTCTGAAGCCATCTAGTTTTCTTCTTTGTTTTGCGAGTCAACATCAGCGGCTGTCACGGGCATTGTCAGCCGGACCATTGCGCCAAATTGATGTCCCTCTCTGTCAGCGGGTGCATCCAGCAATTCGATTCCACCACCATGTTCTTCAAAAATCTTCCTGACTATGGCGAGACCAAGGCCGGTGCCCTTTTCCCGGGTCGTCATATAGGGTTCGAGCAATTTGCTTCTGTTTTCATTCGGCATTCCAATGCCGTTGTCGATCACGGTAATCTGAAAAAGATCGCCGATCTGGAACGCTTCGACATCAATCCTGCCGGGACGGTTGGCGTCTGAGGGAACTGCTGAAATACTCTCGGTGGAGTTCTTGACGATATTTGTCAGCGCCTGGGAGATCAGCCGGTGATCAAAACGTCCGACCAGTTCGGTTTCCGGCAGGTCTGTCTTGAAGGTAATTTCCGGATGCGCCACTTCCTGCAGAAAAACAGCCTCTTTGATGGCATCTGACAGGTTGCGTTCGACCATCACCGGCTGCGGCATACGCGCAAATGATGAAAACTCATCCACCATCCGGCCGATATCTCCGACCTGTCGTATAATCGTATCCGTGCACTGGTCGAATACTTCGCGATCAGATTCCAGCTTGCGACCATAGCGGCGCTGCAGACGCTCGGCGGACAGTTGGATCGGTGTCAGCGGGTTTTTGATTTCATGGGCGATGCGCCGTGCAACATCGGCCCATGCCGAGCGTCTTTGCGCCGCAATCAGATCGGTGATCTCATCCAGCGTAATGACGAAGCGATGATTCTCATCATCGGATTGTTCCATGGTAATCCGGACATTCAACGTGCGTTCATCACCCTTTCTCTTGATGCTGATCTGGTCCTGGTGAAGGGGCCGCTGATTGGCCAGCGCCGCAGAGACCGTAATAGCCAGTTCCGGAATGGCATCCGCGACGTTTTCCAGAATCAGTTTGGTTCTGTCCATATCCAGAATGCGCAAGGCCGAACGGTTGACGAGACTGATCGTCCCATCCGATTCAATGCCGATCACGCCTGCCGTCACACCGGCAAGCACCGCCTCATTGAAACGGCGCCGTTCATCAACCTGATCCTTGGCGAGGATCAGATCATCGCGCTGACTTTGCAGTTGCTCCGACATGGTGTTGAATGTTTTCGACAGTGTACCCAGGTCACCTTCTCGCTTGTGCCAAGGCACCCGGACACCAAGATTTCCCGATGAAATTTCGGTTGCCGCATTCATCAATCGCCGTATCGGCGAGACCAGCCCGTTGGCAAAATTGATGCCAAGCCAGATTGCCGACAGCAAAACAATCAATGCTATCCCGATATAGAGCAGACCAAACGCGATCTGCACACTGAAACGTGTGCGTTCAAGTTCCTGATACTCTGCCGCTCGTTCATTCACCAGAAGCACATATTCTAGCACTTCCGGGTTCAGCGCGCGTACCAGATAGAGATAGGTATCTTCGGGAAATGACGGCAGTTTCATGGCAACGCCAGCGACATTGGACAGGCCGCGATTCTGCAGCGCCACCTCATCTTCCGCGAGATCCTTTAGCGCGACTGCGCTGGGAATAGGCAGCTTTTCGGTTTCCGGCCCGCCGGCGCTGCGTGCCATCACTTCAGCATTTGCGTTGAGCAGCAGAATAGCGGTCAACCGCCGCAGCCGGGCCTGGGTGGTCAGATAGATCGGTATCTGGCTTTGATCGGTTGTCAGATTGCTGCCGGCCCTGCCGAATTCCGCCGCGATTGTGATCACATCATTGGCCAGAACCCTTGTATGCTCCTGAACATAGGCTTGGGCCACCGAGCGTGACGTGTTGACAATTTCCTTGGTGCGGGTGTCAAACCATCTGTCCAGTCCCCTGTCCAGCGTGACGCCAGCAACGATAGCAACAAGAATGGCGGGCGCCGCAGCGACCAGACCGAACAAGGCGACAACGCGGACGTGCAGACGCGCTGCCGCGCGTCGGTGCCGGCGCGCCTGCCAGATGCCGGACAATTCCCAGATAATGGCTCCGGACAAAATGCTTACAAGCAAGCCGTTGACGATCAGCGCGACCTGCACTGTCGCCTGATTGGGCTCGATTGAGGTAAACCCCATCAGCACCATGAATGACACGGCCGCAGAAATCAGCGCCAGAATAGCTGCCACAAATCCGACGACACGGATCAGCTTCGGCCGATCCGGTACACTGTTGGCCGGTACACTGTTGGCCGGTACACTGTTGGCCGGTACACTGTTTGTCCTGCCAGAGATAATGTCCAGTTGTGTCATAAAACTAAATCAGGCTCACATGGTGTGATGCAAATATACAACAATTGCCCTTACTGGCAAATACCGTGAGTGTGGCTGAATTGAGGACAATGTGCCACAGACGGCAAAATAGTCTGCCGGTCTGTGTTTAAACCGTTTTCAAAATCTTTATGTCTAATTCTTTGATTTTTTTTCGTAATGTGTTTCGGTTTAAACCCAGAATATCGGCAGCTTTGATCTGATTGCCGCCAGTATGGGCCAGCGTCGTGCTGATCAAAGGTTTTTCCATGCGATGCAGGACGGTTTGATATAATTGCTGCGGTATTCCAGAAGGCGCGTCCGCGAATGCGGCCTTGACGAGCGTTTCCACCAGCAAAGACAGGTCCTGCGGCTGGGCATCGGGCGATACGTCGCTGGTGCTGACTTGGGCCCTGCCAAGCTCATGATCGACGATGCTGTAGCTTATCACATCCTGCGGATACAACGCGGCCAACCGCCGAACAACATTTTCCAGTTCCCGGACATTGCCGGGCCAGCTGTGCTGGCGCATTCGCGACAGGGCCTTGCTGTCAATCTGCTTGGTGCCCAAGCCTTCTTTCGCCGCCAGATTGAAGAAATGCCGCACCAGATCGTCGATATCTTCCAGCCGGTCCCGCAGGGATGGCAGCCGGATGGGAATCACGTTCAACCGGTAATAGAGATCCTCACGAAACCGCCCTTCCCCGATCAAATGATGCAGATCCTTATTGGTGGCCGCCACAATACGGACATCGGTTCTGATGGATTTTCTGCCACCAACCGTCATGTACTCGCCCTGTTGCAGCACGCGCAGCAGCCGGGTCTGCGCATCCATCGGCATATCGCCGATTTCATCCAGAAACAGGGTTCCGCCCTCAGCTTGCTCAAATCGCCCGCTGCCCCGGCTATGAGCGCCGGTGAAGGCACCTTTTTCGTAGCCGAACAGCTCAGCTTCGATCAGGTCACGTGGAATGGCGGCCATGTTGATGGCGACAAATGGTCCGCCCTTGCGTTTTCCGTAATCATGCAGCGCTCGGGCCACGAGTTCCTTGCCCGTTCCCGATGCTCCCTCGATCAGAACAGTCAGATCGTTCTGCATCAGACGTGCAAGAACCCGGTAGATTTCCTGCATTGCGGCTGAGCGCCCGACCAGAGGGATATCATCTCCGCCACGCTCTTCAGCATCGGGTACATCCGCTGTGTCCCGTTCCGACAAGGCCCGCTCGACGATCGAAACAAGCTCGCGCAGATCAAACGGTTTGGGCAGATAATCATATGCTCCGCGCTCAGACGCGGTGATAGCCGTCATGAACGTATTTTGCGCGCTCATCACCAGAATCGGCAGTCCGGGACGGATATTCTTTATGCGCGGCAGCAGGTTAAAGGCATTGTCATCAGGCATCACCACATCGGTGATAATCAGATCGCCCTCGTTCTGGCTGGCCCAGCGCCACAAGGTTCCGGCCGTCCCGGTGAGACGAACCTGATAACCGGCGCGGGTCAGAGCCTGATCAAGAATGGTCCGGATTGCGGCATCATCATCGGCAACAAGAATCGTTTCACCGGCCATTTGAGAAATCTCCACCCGTCGGGAATTTTTGTTCCTTGAAGGCCGGAAGCAGAATTTTGAAAACTGTACTTCCCTTGCGGCTTTCACAGTCAATCACACCGCCATGATCGCGGACGATTTTCGCGACCAGAGCAAGGCCCAGACCGGTGCCATTGGTTTTCGTCGTGATGAACGGATCGAACAGATGCGGCAGCAAATCCTCGGGAATGCCCGGCCCGTTATCTTCGACACTGAACTCCAGGGGCAGGCTCATACGGTTGTTGGTGCCCGGCAGGGACAGCCGGATGCCGGGGCGAAATGCTGTCCGCAATACAACTTCAGGAGCCGTTTCATCTTTCAGCGCGTCCGCAGCGTTCTTGACCAGATTAAGGAAAATCTGGATCAGCTGATCGTGGTTTGCATAGACGAATGGCAAAGACGGATCATAGTGTTCCCTCACCTTGATGCCGCGTCCGAAACTGGATTTGAAAACAGACTTAACACGCTCCAGAACCACATGAATATTCACAGGCGCACGCTCAACGGGGCGCTCGTCAGAAAAAACTTCCATGCGGTCCACAAGGCGCACAATACGATCCGCCTCGTCACAGATCAGGCGGGTCAGAGCCCGATCATTCTCGTCCGCAGCAGTCTCCAGAAGCTGTGCCGCTCCGCGAATACCAAACAGCGGATTTTTGATCTCATGAGCCAACATCGCGGCAAGACCGGTGACTGTGCGCGCTGCGCCGCGATGGGTCAGTTGGCGGTCAAGTTTTTCCGTCATGGTGCGTTCCAGAAACATCAGCACCAGACCGGGCACATCTTCAGATACGGGCACCGCATTGACATCGATCCGCCGTTCATCCGGACGGCCCTGAAACCCGATTGCGACGCGATATTCAAAAACCGGCACATTACGATCTATCGCCTGCTGCGCGACTTCTATCACCGGACTGCCAAATGGCAGAAGCGATGCCAGCGGACGCCCTTTCAGAACCGTCGAACTGCTTTGAAAAAACGTCTCCGCTTCCTGGTTCATCATCTGAATTTGCAGATCGGCGTCCAGAAACAGCACCGGGTGCGGCAATGCGTTGAGAATGGCATTGGCCGAAGGTGCATCCTGGTCGACGCCACCACTGAGCAATGATCTGACAATTCCCGTCATGCCGCAACTTCCAAATCGTCCGGCGCATTTGCAGCTTCCAGAAAGCTGTCCACGAGCGCCCGCAGCACGGTTTTGCAATCGGTGCCGGTCATTATTTGGCGACGGGCGGTCGGATCAATTATCCCGGCATCATCCAGATACCAGCCAAGATGTTTGCGCGCCGCCCGGATGCCGACATCGATGCCGTAATGAGACAGAATGGCGTCGTAATGTTCTGCGGCCAACTCCTGTTTTTCCCGGTGCGTTGGCTCCGCCAGAGGCGTCGATCCGGCCGCCATGCGGCTGCGCACATAGCCCGGGAACCAGGGCCGCCCGTAAGCGCCGCGGCCGATCATGATACCATTCGCGCCGGACAGCGTCAGCACTTCATCGACCTGGTTCATGTCCACAATATCGCCATTGGCAATCACCGGAATATCGACCTGTTCGGACACACGCCGTATTGCCGCCCAGTCCGCCCGGCCCTTATAGAACTGATTGCGGGTGCGCCCGTGAATGGTGACAAGCTGAATGCCAGCATTCTGCGCGCGGCGGGCAATTTCGCCAGCGTTGAGGGAGTTTTCGTCCCAGCCAAGGCGCATTTTCAGACACACCGGCAACTCGGTTGCTTGCACTGTTGCCTCGATCAGCCGCAAAGCATGATCCGGGTCCTGCATCAGCGCTGAACCGGAATATCCATTGGTCACCTTGCGGGCAGGACAGCCCATATTAATGTCCAGAATGTCAGCCCCGGCCGCAGCGGCCATGCGCGCGCCTTCCGACATCCATTTTTCTTCACGTCCGGCGAGTTGCACAACATGAATGCCAACGCCCTCGCCCCGAGCGCGCGTCGCCATTTCCCGGCTGTTATTCGCCAGTGCCTCACACGCCACCATTTCAGAAATGACCAGCCCGGCCCCGTAGCGCCAGGCAAGCCGGCGAAACGGCAAATCGGAAACGCCTGACATCGGCGCAAGGAACACGGGACACGCAATTTTATGGCGTCCGATGGAAATGGGCTGTATCATGAAACTCAATATGTTGGCTATATTTTGAGCAGTTTATACCACTGCATGTAATTTGGGCAATCGGAAATTGCCAAAACGAACAAATGCGGCTTTGAGGCCGGTTGGAAAAGCAGCAGGATAAGGCAGACATGGCACATGAACAACCGCCTCAGGTTGCTGTATTGATTGTTGGGGCGGGAAAAGGAAGCCGTGCTTCTGATGAAACCGGTGGAGTGCCCAAACAATTCTATCCGATTGACGGCAAGACATTGTTTCAGCGCACCGTCGACGCATTTGCTTCTGTGCCGCAAATCGGTCAGATCGTCTGCGTCATTCCGGAGGACACCGATCCAGCACTGATCCCGACTTGCCGGTTGAATGACAATGGCGGCAGCGTCCTCACCGTCAATGGTGGCACCAGCCGCCAGTTATCAGTGTTAAGTGGTTTGGAGTTGTTGGACGGTATGCCTTGCAACTGGGATATTGTGCTGGTGCACGATGCCGCGCGGCCGTTTGTTTCGGCAGATACCATCCAGGCAGTTATTGCAAACGCCCTGACACATGGCGGATGCATTGCCGCCGTCCCAGTGGTCGACAGCCTCAAACAGGCTGAGAGCGGAACGAGCTGGGATGAAAATGTCACATGTGTCTGTGGCTCCATCCGCCGCGACGGCATTTATCAGGCCCAGACTCCGCAGGGATTTCGGTTTGGCAAACTCCTCAGCGCCCATAAGCAGGCATTGGCAGAGGGCCACAGGGACTGTTCAGATGACTCTGTCATCTATGAAAACTATGCTGGACCTGTGGTCATCGCCGAAGGCGACCGAAATAACTGGAAAATCACCGAACCGGATGATTTCGCAACGGCCAGACGTCTGATACGCGCAAGACGGGAGGCAGTTCTGGTGCCTGATATTCGAGTTGGCCATGGCTATGATGTGCACGCATTCGAGCCGGGTTCAGATGTCATGCTGTGCGGCCTGACTGTCCCGCATGACCGGTCTCTGAAAGGTCATTCCGACGCAGATGTCGGCCTCCATGCGCTGACCGATGCGGTCCTTGGCGCATTGGCGGAGGGTGATATCGGAAGCCATTTTCCGCCTTCTGATCCGCAGTGGAAGGCTGCGGCTTCCGACCGGTTTCTGGCGTTCGCCGTATCACTGGCCGGAAAACGCGGCGCGACGATCACCCATCTCGACGTCACTCTGGTCTGCGAAGCCCCCAAGATCGGTCCTTACCGCGAGCCAATGCGCGACCGCATTGCACAAATCACCGGGCTCAGCCGGGACCGCATCAGCGTCAAAGCGACAACGAGTGAGCGACTGGGCTTTACCGGGCGCAAGGAAGGCATATCCGCCTTTGCCACTGCAACACTTGTATTTCAGGACACGTGACAGACATGCCGGATGATCGACTGCGACAGAGTGCCATCAAAACCCTCAAAATCTGCGAAGCCGCTCGGGTCATGCTCACCACTGTAGAATCCTGCACGGGTGGGCTGATCGCTGCCAGCCTGACAGAAATTTCCGGATCTTCTGCAGTTGTCGAATCCGGTCTGGTGACCTATTCCAACTCCGCCAAAACACGGCTGGCCGGTGTGCCCGACCCTCTTATCATCCAGCATGGCGCCGTCAGCCAGGCTGTCGCCATAGCAATGGCCGAGGGCGGTCTGAGCAGATCTGCGGCAGATATCGCAATAGCCGTTACCGGCATCGCCGGTCCCAGCGGCGGTTCAGCGGAAAAACCTGTCGGTACGGTCCACATGGCCTGTGCTGGCAAAGGCCGCGTAACACAACATATTGTGCGAAATTATGGGGCCATCGGCCGCAGCGAAATCAGAACCCGCACTGTGCTTGACGCCTTGGCGCTGGTTCAAACCATCCTGTCAGATGACGCTTGGTAGACAGCGTCCGCCCTGTCTTCGAACGCTTCGGCAAACTTCCTGAACGTCCGGTCAAACATTGATCCCATCAGCAGACCCAGGGTGCGCGACTTGAATTCGTAATCAATCTCGAATTTCACCGTGGAAGTTTCTTTTGTACCGACGCTGTTGTGGTCGATAAACCTCCACTGATTGTCGAGATGAGAAAACGGACCCTCAAGATAAGTTGCATCGATGGTCAATGCAGGCCGGTTCAAAACGACGCGGGTGACGAATGTCTCGCGTACCGGACCATAGGCGACGGACATGTCAGAGACCAGGATTTCAGTGCCGTCCGCCTGCAGCTCGCGGCCGCGCACGGACAGGTTCTGGCACAACGGCACAAACTCCGGATACCGCTCAACATCTGCGACCAGCGCATACATTTTTTCTGCTGAATGGTGGACCAGCCGGGACGTCTGAAAATGCGGCACAATATCAGCCTCTATCAGGCAGCACTGTCGAGCTTGGCCGCCCGTGCCGCTCGCAGCCGGGCAAAATCTTCGCCGGCATGATGCGAAGACCGGGTCAGCGGGCTCGAAGAAACCATCAGAAAGCCTTTCGAATAGGCTACGGTTTCAAAGGCCTTGAATTCATCGGGAGTAACGAATTTCAGGATTGGATGGTGTTTGCGCGTAGGCTGCAAATACTGGCCGATGGTGATAAAGTCGACATCTGCGGACCGCAGATCATCCATCAATTGCAGCACTTCATTGCGCTCTTCGCCAAGCCCCACCATGATTCCGGATTTCGTGAATATGGTCGGATCCAGTTCCTTGACCCGTTGCAACAACCGGATGGAATGGAAATAGCGCGCGCCGGGGCGCACCGTCAGATAGTTGGACGGCACTGTTTCCAGATTGTGGTTGAAGACATCGGGTTTTGCCTCGACGACAATTTCCAGAGCACCTTCTTTGCGCAGGAAGTCCGGTGTCAGGATTTCAATCGTGGTCTGCGGGCTCTGCAGCCTTATGGCATGAATCACATCGGCAAAATGCTGCGCGCCGCCATCGGCCAGATCATCCCGGTCCACAGACGTGATAACCACATGATTGAGGCCGAGCTTGGCCACCGCATCGGCGACATTGGCTGGCTCTTCTGGATCAAGCGGCAAAGGAATTCCGGTCCGCACATTGCAAAACGCGCAGGCCCTGGTGCAGGTGTCTCCCATGATCATCAGGGTGGCGTGTTTTTTTGACCAGCACTCGCCGATATTGGGACAGCCTGCTTCCTGACAGACTGTCACCAGATTATTGGCGTTCACAATCGCCTGTGTCTCTTTGTAGATGTCTGCACCAATCCCGGTGCCAGGCGCCTTGACACGAATCCAGTCGGGTTTTCTCAGCAGCTCTGAATCCGGTTTGTGGGCTTTTTCCGGATGGCGCTGTCTGACCGCGCGCCCGCTCTCCGCATGCCCCGTGATCGCAGGTGCCGATGAAGCATCCCTGGTTGAAGTCTCGTTTTGCGATGTGTCTATCAGTGTAACCATATCTATCCCGATCTATCGAGCTTCCTCAACCATGCAGGCATATCGGTAGCCATTGGTCAAACTTCCCAGGCCACCTTTAATAATGGTCTGATCAATTGTGGATCGCGCGCCCGTAAGCATCGAGCACGCTCTCATGCATCATTTCCGACAATGTCGGATGCGGGAACACTGCATGCATAAGCTCTTCTTCAGTGGTTTCAAGGTTCATTGCCACCACATAGCCCTGAATCAGCTCAGTGACTTCCGCCCCCACCATATGGGCACCGAGCAACTGCCCGGTTTTCTCGTCAAATACGGTTTTGACCATGCCGTCCGGCTCGCCAAGAGCAATTGCCTTGCCGTTGCCGATGAATGAGAAGCGACCAACTTTGACCTTGTATCCAGCCTCTTTGGCAGCCTCTTCCGTCAATCCCACTGAAGCGACTTGCGGATTGCAATAGGTACAGCCCGGTATCATCTTCTTGTCCATTGGATGCGGTTTCTTGCCGGCAATCGCTTCCACGCAGATAACGCCTTCATGTTCGGCTTTATGCGCCAGCATTGGCGGCCCCGCGACATCGCCGATGGCATAGATGCCGGCTACGTTGGTTTTGCCGAAACCGTCAATCACAACGCAGCCGCGTTCCGTCTTGACGCCCAGTTTTTCCAGACCAATGCCTTCAATATTGCCCTGCACACCAACTGCGGAAATGAGCTTTTCTGCGGTGATTTCCTGTGTCTTGCCATCTTTTGTTTCGACGGTGGCAGTCACCGAACCCTTGCCTTTTGTCACTTTGGTGACCTTTGCTTCGGTGAGGATTTTCATGCCTTGCTTTTCAAAGCGCTTGCGTGCCAGTGCTGAAATCTCGGCATCTTCAACCGGCATGACCCGCGGCATCAACTCAACCACCGTGACCTCCGCACCCATTGTCCGGAAAAATGAGGCAAATTCGATGCCGATGGCACCGGATCCCATCACAATAAGCGATTTTGGCATGGAAGGCGGCACCATCGCTTCAAAATAGGTCCAGATCGAATCCCCATCCGGTTCGATACCCGGCAGGGCACGCGGCCTGGCACCGGTAGACACGATGATATGTTTTGCCGAATAGACCCCCTCGCCCAGTGTGCCCTTGGGTGCAGGATGTTGCGGCTCGACCGCTTTCTTCTTCGGCTTGCCGACTTTCACTTCACCTGGTTTGGTGATCTCGGCTTCACCCCAGATAACGTCGATTTTGTTCTTTTTCATCAAAAAGCCAACGCCGCCATTCAGTTGACCCGAAACGCCACGTGAGCGGTTCACGATTGCTGCCATGTCAAAACCGAATTTATCTGCGCTCAGGCCATAATCCTTGGCATGTTCCATATAGTGATAGACTTCCGCAGAGCGTAAAAGTGCCTTGGTCGGAATACAGCCCCAGTTCAGGCAGATGCCGCCCAGATGCTCGCGCTCAACCACCGCTGTCTTCAAACCAAGCTGGCTGGCGCGAATGGCAGCCACATATCCGCCCGGACCGCCACCAATTATGATCACATCGTAGGAATTCGCCACGTTTACAACTCCTTATAACAGGCTCCCTGTTCGGGCAACCGCTGGATGGCACGACATTTTCAAACGCCAGCATCCGTTACTTATTGTTCAACCGCCTGTTCGGCAACAGCTACCTGCCTTCCCCGGCTAGGTCGGCTCATTCAGCTAGACCAGCATACTCATCGGATTCTCGATGAACCCTTTGAAGGCTTGCATCAGTTCTGCGCCCAAAGCGCCGTCTACCGCTCTGTGATCGGTAGAAAGGGTTGCAGACATGATGGTTGCCGCAGCGACTGCTCCGTCCTTGATCACCGCTCTCTGCGTGCCGGCTCCTACAGCCAGTATCGATCCGTGCGGCGGATTGATTATGGCGGCAAAGTCCTTGACACCGAACATGCCGAGATTGGAGACCGCAGATGTGCCACCCAGATATTCCTGAGGCTGCAATTTCCGCTCTCGGGCACGTTTTGCCAGATCCTTCATTTCATTTGAAATGGTCGAGAGCGGTTTTTCGTCCGCGCGGCGTATGATCGGAGTGATCAGACCGCCCGGAATGGTAACAGCAACGCCGATGTCTGAGTGCTTGTGCTGCAACATGCCGCTGGAACTCCACGACACATTCGCAGTTGGCACTGCGCGCAGGGCCAGCGCATGGGCTTTGATAACCAGATCATTGACCGAAATCTTATAGGCCGGTTTGCCATCTGCATCTTTCGGTGCAGCAGCGTTGAGCTGCGAGCGCAAGGCCAGCAACGCATCCAGGTCGCAGTCGATTGTCAGATAGAAATGCGGGATCGTCTGCTTGGCTTCCGTCAGGCGTGCGGCAATGGTTTTGCGCATACCGTCATGCGGGATCAGCTCATAACTGTCGTCTGCATACAGCTTCAACACCGCATCATCGGACATTGACGCGGGAGCGGACGGAGCCGCAGACGCATCTGCGGATTTTGCCGGAGCTGCAGACGTGCCCCCGGCCATCGCGGCCTCAACATCCCGTTTGACCACCCGGTTTCGCGGCCCTGAGCCCTTTATGCCGGATATGTCCAAATTGTTTTCCTTGGCCAGCCGCCGTGCCAAAGGCGACGAGAATACGCGCCCGCCGCTTTCGGCCGAAGCTGGTTTGGAGGTCTGCGGTGCAGCCGAAGCAGCAGGTGCGGCATCGCCCTTGCTGTCTTTGGCTTTGGTTTCCGCCGGTTTGTCGTCAGCCGGCGTTTTCGCCGGAGCGGCTGCTTCCGGCGCATCCGCGGATATGGCCGATGCGTCTTCGCCTTCCTCAAGAATGACGGCGATCCGGGCATTGACCTTCACACCTTCCGTACCCTCCTCGACGAAAATCTTTCCGATCACACCCTCGTCAATGGATTCCACTTCCATCGTCGCCTTGTCGGTCTCAATTTCAGCGATAACATCACCGGAAGACACTGTATCGCCTTCCTTGACATGCCATTTTGCAAGATTGCCCTCTTCCATGGTTGGAGAGAGAGCCGGCATCAAAATATCAATTGGCATCATTTTTCTCCAATCAGTCGGTGTAGGTAACGGCTTTGACCGCATCAATTACTTCGCCCACATTCGGTAGCGCCAATTTTTCAAGATTGGCTGCATAGGGCATCGGCACATCCTTGCCGCAAATCCGCAGCACCGGCGCATCAAGGAAATCAAACGCCTTCTCCATCAGTTGGGCGACGATCTCGGCGCCGACACCTGATTGAGGAAAACCCTCTTCCACAGCGACGCAGCGCCCGGTTTTCTGCACGGATTTAATGACACTATCAATGTCCATCGGTCGAATGGTGCGAAGATCTATGACTTCCGCCTCAATGCCCATTGCGGCCAGTTCTTCCGCCGCTTTCAAGGCGTAGGTCATACCAATTCCAAACGACACCAGCGTGACATCGCTGCCGGTGCGCGCAATCCGGGCCTTGCCGATCGGCAGAACCAGATCGTCCATATCCGGCACATCGAAAGACTGGCCGTAGAGAATTTCGTTTTCCAGAAATATGACCGGATTGGGATCACGAATGGCAGCTTTCAGCAGGCCCTTCGCATCCGCCGCCGAATAGGGCATCACCACTTTCAGGCCCGGCACATTGGAATACCACGCCGCATAGTCATGACTGTGCTGCGCTCCCACCCTTGAAGCTGCTCCGTTGGGTCCGCGAAACACAATCGGTGCGCCCATCTGACCGCCGGACATGTAAAGCGTCTTGGCGGCAGAATTGATGATATGGTCAATCGCCTGCATCGCGAAATTGAAGGTCATGAATTCGACGATCGGCTTCAGGCCGGCCATCGCCGCACCGACACCCAGACCGGCAAAGCCATGTTCGGTAATGGGCGTATCAACAACGCGCCGGGCGCCGAATTCCTGCAGCAGACCCTGGGTGATCTTGTAGGCACCCTGATATTCTGCCACTTCCTCGCCCATCACGAAGACGTCTTCGTCCCGGCGCATCTCTTCGGCCATCGCATCGCGCAAAGCTTCGCGAACGGTGGTCGAGACCATAGCTGTGCCCTCCGGAATGTCCGGATCAGATGGTGCCTGCGCCTCGGCAGGCTGGGCTGCAACCGGAGCCGATGCAGCATCTGCGGCAGGCTCAGCGTCATCGGAATTATCGGATGAGTTGGAAGCAGCAGAGTTGCCGGAACTGGCAGAGGATTCAGAACTGGAAATTGAATCAGCACTTTCGCCATCTTCCAGAATAACGGCAATCCGCTCATTCACCTTAACGTTTTCCGTTCCCTCTTCGACAAAGATTTTACCCAGAATGCCTTCGTCAATGGCTTCCACTTCCATTGTGGCCTTGTCAGTTTCGATCTCGGCTAACACGTCTCCGGAGGAAACCGTATCGCCCTCCTTCTTCAGCCATTTGGCAAGTGTGCCTTCTTCCATTGTCGGGGAAAGCGCGGGCATCAAAATATCAATAGGCATATGTCTTGCTCCCCTTAGCGGTAAATATCTGTCCAAAGCTCAGATGCATCCGGTTCCGGATTGGCTTGAGCATATTCCGCAGCCTCAGCAACGATGGAACGCACGTCCTTGTCGAATTCTTTCAATTCGCTCTCCTTGGCCCAGTCTTTTTCAAGCAGACGCTTGCGGACCTGTTCAATCGGATCCTGCTCATCACGCATCTTCTGAACTTCTTCTTTGGAACGATATTTCGCAGGGTCAGACATAGAATGACCGCGATAGCGATACGTCAGCATTTCCAGGATCATCGGCCCCTTGCCATTGCGACACCAGCTTACGGCCTCATCGCCGAGCGCCTTCACTGAGCGCACATCCATGCCGTCGACCTGTTTGCCGGGCACGCCAAAGCTTTCGCCACGTTTGTAAAATTCAGGCTGCGAGGAAGACCGCGCCACAGACGTGCCCATGGCATAGCGATTATTCTCTATGATATAGACGCAAGGCAGTTTCCACAGCTCAGCCATATTCAGGCTCTCATAGACCTGGCCCTGGTTCGCAGCGCCATCCCCGAAATAGGTTAGCGTCACCCGGTCATTATTGCGATAGCGGTTGGAGAATGCCAGTCCGGTTCCCAGAGACACTTGGCCACCGACAATACCATGACCGCCATAAAAGTCTTTTTCTTTGGAAAACATATGCATCGAGCCGCCTTTGCCGCGGGAGTACCCGCCACTGCGCCCGGTCAACTCGGCCATCACGCCTTTGGGGTCCATGCCGCACACCAGCATATGTCCATGATCCCGGTATCCGGTAATTACCTGGTCGCCATCCTCAATCGCCATCTGCATACCGACGACAACTGCTTCCTGCCCAATATAGAGATGACAAAATCCACCAATCAGACCCATTCCGTAAAGCTGTCCGGCTTTCTCTTCGAACCTGCGAATGAGAAGCATGTCCTGGAGGGCTTTGACTTCCTGTTCCTTGGTAAACTCGGCTATGGCCGGTTTTGTGGATTTGCTTCTGGTTTTTCGTGAATTTGGGCTCGCAGCAGCACGGGACCCGGTAGCTTTGGCAGCTGAAGTCTTCGCGCGCGATGTCGATTGTTTTGCGGCAGCCATACTTATGAACCTCCCCATTTTGTTTATTGGTGACATTCATTCATATAGAAATATGTTGCGAAAATCAAAGCAGAATTCGACCCTGCGTGATTAAACAAGTCATTGTTAAATATAATAAAAAAGATCTTAACTGAATTTAGATTAATTGGTGCATGGCAGCATTTCAGCGATCAAAATAGATCAACAGCTCGTCTGAACGGACATATCCCAGAAGCTGCCTGGCGCGCTCATCGAGCAGATCGGGGTCAATCGCAGCCAGCTTCAGCAGGCTCGCCCGTTCACGCTTGACTCTGCGTTGTTCAAGCAGATCGGCGCGTTGCTCCTGCAGCTCCAATATCCGCAATTGCTGCGTTTGCAGAGCTCTGTAGCCATAGCGGCCACCCAGAGCATGGAAGGCAAAATAACTCAGCACAAGAGCGGTCAGCAGAGGCAGGAAAAGTCGGCCATACAGGCTTTGTTTTCTGTATCGTGTGGACATTGGCAAAACGAGCCTAAACTATCGAGCGGTACGCGGGACTTGAAGCCGCCCTCAGAAAGGACATTAGGTGCTGAGGGTTAAAAAAAACTTTCCGGAATCGATTTACCGGTCTGCAAATTGTCCATCGACCACCCTACCCGGCACGAGTGGTCCGAAAACTGCCGGGTATTTCGATTTTTCAGCAACTGATTCAGTTTTTCAAAATGCCGCGGCCGGCAAACCGTGCCTGTGTTCCAAGTTCTTCCTCAATTCTGAGGAGCTGATTGTATTTCGCCAAGCGGTCTGAGCGGGCCAGCGAGCCGGTTTTGATTTGGCCGCAATTCAGGGCCACAGCAAGATCGGCAATCGTGCTGTCTTCTGTTTCGCCGGATCGGTGAGACATGACAGCGGTAAAGCCTGCCTTGTGAGCCATTTCAACCGCTTCCAGGGTTTCAGTCAGGGTGCCGATCTGATTGACCTTGACGAGCAGTGAGTTTGCGGATTTTTCCTCGATGCCACGAGCCAGGCGTTTGGTATTGGTGACAAACAGATCGTCGCCAACCAATTGACACTTATCTCCGATCATACGCGTCAGCGCATTCCAGCCACCCCAGTCATCCTCGGACATGCCATCTTCAATCGAAATAATCGGATAGCGCGAAACAAGATCAGCCAGATAACCGGCCATCTCTTCAGAGCCAAGGGTCTTGCCTTCGCCTTTGAGATTATAGGTTCCATCTTTGTAAAATTCTGTGGCGGCGCAATCCAGCGCCAGAAACACGTCTTCCCCTGGCTTGTAACCGGCGCTCTCGACCGACTTCATGATAAAGCCAAGGGCATCATCTGTCGAAGCGAGATTTGGAGCAAAGCCACCTTCATCGCCCACATTGGTGTTGTGACCGGCAGCGCTCAGGCCTTTTTTGAGTGTGTGGAAAATCTCCGAGCCCATGCGCAGCGCTTCGCGGAAAGACTCCGCGCCCACCGGCATGATCATGAATTCCTGCACGTCAATCGGGTTATCCGCATGTTCACCGCCATTGATGATGTTCATCATGGGCACCGGAAGATCCCTGGCATTGGTGCCCCCGACATAGCGATAAAGCGGCAGGCCGGCGGCATCTGACGCTGCTTTGGCGCAGGCCAGCGAAACACCAAGAATGGCGTTGGCGCCAAGCCTCGCCTTGTTGGCAGTGCCGTCGAGCTCGATCATGGTGCGATCGATATGGATTTGATTTTCAACCTCAAAGCCGCCGATGGCGTCGAATATTTCTGTATTGACTGCGTTAACGGCTTTCATAACGCCCTTGCCGAGGTAGCGTGATCCGCCGTCCCGCAATTCAACTGCTTCATGAGCTCCCGTTGAGGCGCCTGAGGGAACCGCTGCCCGCCCCATCGAGCCGTCTTCCAGAACCACGTCCACCTCGACAGTAGGATTTCCACGGCTGTCCAGAATCTCACGCGCTACAATATCGACAATGGCCGTCATTCTATGTCTCCCTTCAGGATCAACGTATTTTTCCGATTTGACGGATGTTGTAGGCAACTCTTGGTCAAATGCCAAGTTGATGGGGCTGAAATTTACGGACCCGGAAACTAATTCTGCGTTGCCGCGTTACAGCAAAATTGCAATGCGCGCCTTGGGGGTTATATAATGTCATTAAAGAAAGATCAGGTAAGATGACCCAGACTGAGACACGAAGAAGTCCACTGACAGGGCGCGCAGCGAAATTCAGCATTGGCGATGTTGTGAAACATCGTATCTATGCCTTTCGCGGGGTGATTTTTGACGTCGACCCGGAGTTTTCAAATACGGATGAGTGGTGGGATTCCATTCCCGAAGACGTCCGGCCCAGCAAGGACCAGCCTTTTTATCATCTCTTCGCTGAAAATGATGAAACTGAATATGTGGCTTATGTCTCTGAGCAGAACCTGTTGCCGGATACCAGTGGCGACCCTGTGCGCCATCCCCAGGTTTCAGAAGTCTTTGAAAACATCAAGGACGGGCGCTATCAACCTTTTGATATTCTGAAACACTGAAGGGCTTTCCGAGTTCTAACTACGGAAAACCCTTCAATTATATACCGTTTCAGCCCGGCAAGATTCTGACGAGAATCAGTCAAGAGGCCCGACAACCAAACTAATTCTTGGTCGCGTCTTCCTGTTGCTTGATGAGGTTATCTCTGGCCGCTTTGGCCTTTTCAGCCAGTTCCTGCTGAACTTTTTCACGCTGCGCCTTGATTTGTGCCGGATCGATCGGATCGCCATCATAGCTTGATGTGAATCCCGCCAGCGTCAGCTCAAAGCCGATTGCTTTACCCTGCTGGCTGAAAGCGGTAACAACAAGCTTCTCGCCACCCTTCATTTCGGCAATGAAACTCGGTTTTATGGCAAGTTCCGAATAGCAGTATTTCGGAAAACAGATACCGTATTTGACTTCTTGCTCTTCGTGGTCATCGACCTGCAGGCGCATGCCGGGCTGCAGCAGCATTCCCGGTGGAACCGAAATAACCACAGTCTGTTTCTCCGGGCCATTGATTTCGCGAACTGCAACAGAAGCCAGAAACTGACCGGTCGCAGAGCGGATTTCCTGAGTGACCAGACAAACTTTGGTTTTGGACTTTTTTTCAACAGTACACAGTTTGGTCCATTGGTTTCCAGGCGAAGCTGTTTCCTGAGCGGAAGCCGCTCCAGAATACGCCGCAGCAAGCAGCAAACCAACAAGCGGTAGCAATCGAGCGAATAGCTGTGTGTTCTTAAGAGCCATTGTAAAAGAAGACTTTCGTTTTTTTAATCAGGATATTCCAAAAATGTAATACGTCACAACGAAGACCCGACCGCCGGTAGCGGCTTGCGGCCGGAAGCGCCGATTAATTCGCGGCGGGCTTTTGCTGCTGTTCAATCAGGCGCTGGCGTGCAGCTTCAGCTTTCTGCTGCAACTCTTCACGCAGTTTCTCCTGCTGAACCTTCAACTGTGCCGGATCAATGGGACTGCCATCATAGCTTGCAGTAAACCCGATCAGGGTAAGTTTGAAATTGATCGCTTTGGCCTGTTGATTGAGCGTTGTCAGTATCAACTCATTACCGCGCTTCATTTCCGTGACCACTGCAGGGTCTATTGGCAATTCCGCATAACAGGCATTGGGGAAACAAATACCGTATTTGATTTCCTTCTGCTTGTTTTTGTCCACCTGCAGCCTCAGACCCGGCTGAATAAGCATCCCCGGCGGTACGGCAATGACCAGGCTCTGTTTCTCGGTGCCACCGATCTCGCGCACGGCGACTGATGCCAGAAACTGACCGGTGTCGGCGCGGATTTCCTGAGTGGTCAGACAGACATCCTTTTCGGTATTCGGATCCTGGTTACACACCTTCACCCAGGCGGCCTCAGCCGGATTCTTTTCCTGGGCATGCACAGCTCCGCCAAGACCAACAGCCAGAACAGCTGCTGCAATCATCGTTGCGGTTGCGAATTTCTGATTCAAAAGGGACATGTTCACTGCTCTTGGTTCGACTGGGTGCCATATGATGGCAGGATTGTTCGATCTGTACTTATCAAAGGTAATGCTGTGTTTCGCAAATTTGCCGCCAGGTCGCAAATTGTAATTTTGTCATGTTGGACAAAGTTCAGCTTTCAGCCTGCGTGAGGAACAAATAAGGCGATAAATAGACGTCTGCGGCGGCAACGAGGTTACGACAACAATTTTTGGCCCGCATTGCAAGCCGCTTCATGGATGCGCCATACTCCTTCGACAGATTGATTGATGATTCGAGTTTTTGGGTCTGGACTCAATTAAGCGGTTGAATTGATGAGTTTGCAAATTGAGTTCAGACCCTAGTTTTTTTGTAATTCAGGAGGATGGTGTGATTTCCACAGAAAGGCCCGTTTTAACGGGCAACAATAGCTGGTTCACCATTTTGGGCCTGTTTTTGATTCTGCTGTATCCGCTGGCCGGCGGCCCGGTATCGGCGGCTGAACGCGCACAGGACGCTCCTGCCGGAGAGGAATACACCGGTGAGGTCGCCAACCCGCCGCACGGCCTGGCCATGCACGGCCAGCCCGAATTGCCCGCGGATTTTGATAATTTTTCCTATGTTAATCCCGATGCGCCGCAAGGTGGCCGCATCGCTTATGGCTTTAATGGCTCGTTCGACAGCCTGAACCAATTTATCGTCCGCGGTGTTGCGCCCCGCGGCCTGATGGACGGCGTTCTGGGATCAAATGTCTATGAAGGGCTGATGTTCCGCAATCGGGATGAAGCCTTCACCATGTATGGTCTGATTGCAGACACGATCAAGACGGACCCGGAGCGCACATTCCTTGAGGTGACGATTCATCCGGACGCGAAATTTTCAGATGGTGAGCCGATCAAGGTGGATGATATTCTGTTCACGATTGATCTGTTCCGCGAAAAAGGCCGGCCGCCCTACAGCCGCTGGATGCAGGCGATTGAAAGCGTGGAACGCATTGGAGAACGCGGTGTCCGGATGAATCTGGGCGATGGAAAGAATCGCGAATTGCCGCTGCTGCTGGGAATTATTCCGATCCTTCCAAAACACGCCATCGACTTTGATACATTTGACCAATCAAATCTGACGCCCATCCTCGGCTCCGGGCCTTATGTGATTTCCGATGTCAATCCGGGCACCCGGGTGGTGCTGAAGAAGAACCCTGATTATTGGGCCAGGGATCTTCCGGTCCGCGCCGGCTTTGATAATTTTGACGAAATTATCATTGATTATTATCGTGAGGAAAGTTCCCGCTTTGAGGCTTTCCGCAAGGGCCTGTTCGACACCAATCCAGAAGGCAATCCGGCACGCTGGTCGGGCGATTATGATTTTCCAGCGGTGCGTAATGGCCAGATCGTACTGGACACTTACCAGACCGCTACCCCGTCCGGGATGCAGGCGATCATTTTCAACACAAGGCAGGATAAATTCGCCGACAAACGCGTTCGTGAAGCCTTCACCTATCTGTTCGATTTTGAATGGGTCAATACAAATCTGTTTGCCGGAGCCTATGAACGCACCGCGAGCCTGTTTCACAATTCCGAATTATCGTCCTACCAGCGCCCGGTCGATGAGGCAGAAAAAGCCCTTTTGGGAACTTATATCGACCAGGTTTCTCCGGATGTACTCGATGGAACCTATGCGCCGCCGAGCAGCGATGGCAGCGGCGGCGACCGCAAAAACCTGCGCACAGCCGTGCAATTGTTCCGCGAGGCCGGTTATGTGCTGAAAGACGGTAAAATGGTCAACGCCGAAACCGGCGAACAGCTGTCTGTTGAATTCATGAGCAAGGCTCAGCAGGAGGAACGGCTGGCCCTGGCACTTCAGCGTAACGTCGAGCGCGTTGGCATCGAAATGACAATCCGCACGGTGGATTCCGCGCAATATTGGGAACGCTGGAAACGCTTCGACTTCGATCTGCTGATTCACACCTACTCTGCATCCCTGTCGCCTGGTTCAGAGCAATATGGCCGCTGGGGACAGGTCGCCGCAAACACCGAGGGCAGCCTCAATCTGTCCGGTGCCAGCGATCCGGCGATTGATGCGATGATCGACGCGCTGGTGGCGGCACGTGATCGCGAGGATTTCGTCACTGCTGTACGAGCCTTTGACCGCATGGTTGTTTCGGGAAAATATTTCATTCCCCTGTTTCACACCCCCGGCCAGTGGCTTGCACGGCGAACGCGTATTGCAGTTCCAGAAAAAACGTCCATCTATGGGTATCAGCCCGCCACATGGTGGGCGGCACAATAAACCGGACTTCAGACTGATGGCCTGAGTGCAGTTCGTTGATCTGAGAGCGCCCGGCCCGGTAGTAACCGGCCGGTTCAAACAAAAGGTCGTAACCATGCAAACTGTCAGGGTCGAAATCGTCTCAGACGTGATGTGTCCCTGGTGCTATATTGGGAAAAAGCGGCTCGATCTTGCCAGCGATTTGCTTGATGGCATTCAACTGGATGTGCACTGGCTCCCTTTCCAGCTGGATGGCACGCTGCCGAAAAAGGGGAAACCCAGAGCAGATTATCTGGCGGAAAAATTCGGCGGCAAGGAGCGCGCCCAGATTGCCTATTCCCAGATTGAGGAAACCGGCGCGGCGATGGACATACCCTTTGCCTTTGACCTGATTGAATATTCGTCGAATACATTGGACGCACACCGTCTCATCCACTGGGCCGAACAGGAAGAGTTGCAGAACCAGATGGCTGAACGGCTATTTCAGGCCTATTTTCTTGAGGGCCAGAATATCGGCGATGATGACGTGCTGGCATCCTTGTCGGCTGAAATCGGTATGGATGATGACGAAATTCTCGACAAATTGCATACCGATTTGGCGAAAGACATCGTAAAAAAGCAGATTGGTGAAGCTCAGAAACTCGGAATTTCCGGTGTTCCCTGCTTCATTCTCGGTCAGAAATATGCGGTCATGGGCGCGCAGGAACCGGAAACTCTGGCCGAAGCGATTACCCGCACGGCAACGGATGCTTGGGATCAGGCCGCTTCCTGATCCGCATCTTCGGCAATTCCCGCCAATTGTGACAGCGTCACGGCAGCACCTTTCAACCGTTGCAGCGGTTTTGGCCAGTCGCGGATCAAAACGATTTTCTGGTCTGGCCGGATTTTGGCAAGTGTCCCCTGATCTGCGATATACTGAATAAGACCTGCCGGATTGGGAAAGGTGCCATTGCGCAGCGTAAAGACCATGCCTTTGGGTCCCGCATCGACTTTTTCGATGTTGCAGCGCCGGCAGAGCTGCTTGACGAATACAAGTTTCAGCAGGTGGTCGACTTCTTCTGGAAGCGGTCCGAAGCGATCAATCAGTTCTGCGCCGAAATCATCAATCTCCTGGGCTGTTTCCAGCGCTGACAGTCGCTTGTAAAGCGACAGCCGCAACTGCAGGTCCGGCACGTAGCTCTCCGGTATCATGACCGCCAGACCAAGAGTGATCTGCGGTGACCAGTGATCCGGGATGTCCGAGTCCAGATCACCGGATTTCAACCCGGCAACCGCTTCTTCCAGCATTTGCTGATACAGCTCAAATCCGACCTCGCGGATATGACCTGACTGTTCCTCGCCAAGCAGATTGCCGGCGCCGCGGATATCCATGTCATGGCTGGCCAGTTCAAAACCGGCGCCCAGACTGTTGAGCGATTGCAGCACCCGCAACCGGCGGTCTGCCGTCGTAGTCAATTTCATGTTGGTTGGTACGGTAAATAGCGCATAGGCGCGGGTTTTGGAGCGCCCCACCCGTCCGCGCAACTGATACATCTGCGCCAGCCCAAACATATGAGCACGGTGGATAATCAGCGTGTTGGCAGTCGGAATGTCGAGGCCGGATTCCACAATCGTCGTTGACAGCAGCACATCATACTGCCCGTCATAAAACGCGTTCATTACATCATCAAGCTCGCGCGGCGGCATCTGGCCATGGGCGACAATTGCTTTGATTTCCGGCACGTGCTGCTCCAGAAACGCTTTCCGCTCTGCCAGATCAGAAACCCGCGGACATACATAAAAACTTTGCCCACCTCGAAAATGCTCGCGCAGCAGGGCTTCGCGAATGGTGACCGGATCGACCGGCGACACAAAGGTGCGGACGGCCAGACGGTCGACAGGCGGAGTGCTGATCAGGGACAATTCGCGAACCCCGGTCAGGGCCAGTTGCAGGGTGCGCGGGATCGGTGTGGCTGTCAGCGTCAATACGTGAATATCAGATTTCAGCTCTTTCAGCCGTTCCTTGTGGCGCACGCCGAAATGCTGTTCTTCATCGATGATCAGCAAGCCCAGATCCCGGAACTGGATCGACTTGCCGAGCAATGCATGGGTTCCCACAACAATATCCACCTCGCCGGTTTCAAGCCCGGCCTTGGTTTCGTTCAAATCCTTGGCCGGCACCAGACGCGAGGCGTGGCGCACGTTCACCGGCAATCCGGAAAACCGGTCGGCAAAGGTCTTGAAATGCTGGCGCGCCAGCAAGGTTGTCGGCACAACAATCGCAACCTGCCGCCCTGACATGGCCGCAATGAAGGCAGCGCGCAGCGCAACTTCAGTCTTGCCGAAGCCGACATCGCCGCACACCAGACGATCCATCGGTCGGCCTGAGCCAAGATCATCTGCGATGGCATCAATTGCGCTCAGTTGGTCATCGGTCTCGTCATAGGGGAACCGTGCGGCAAACTCGTCATAGACGCCATCGTCCAGGGTCAGTGGCGTGGCGGTTTTCAGGGCGCGGGCGGCAGCAACCTTAATCAAGGCTTCCGCCATATCGCGGATGCGTTTTTTCAGTTTCGACTTGCGCGCCTGCCAGGCGACACCGCCCAGTTTGTCGAGAACTGTTTCGCTGCCTTCAGAGCCGTATCTTGTCAGCAGTTCAATATTCTCAACGGGCAGAAACAGTTTGTCGCCGCCCGAATAGATCAGTTCCAGACAATCATGCGGTGCACCGGCAGCCAAGATGGTTTGCAATCCGGCAAATTGTGCAATGCCGTGTTCCACATGCACGACGAAATCGCCCTCATTGAGGCTGGCAGCTTCCGTCAGGACATCAGCATCACGGCGTTTGCGCTTGCCTTTGCGCACCAGCCGGTCGCCGAGTACATCCTGCTCGCCGATAAAGGCAAACCGATCAAACGAAAATCCGCTTTCGACTTCAAGAACTGACAGACCGACAGTGCCGTTCTGCAAGCCCTTGGCCTCGGTCCAGGAATTGATCAGACGCTGCCGCGTCAGACCGTGATCCTGCAGAACCTGGGCTAATCGGTCCCGCGAACCTTCGCTCCATGATGCAATCAGGACCCGGTTCTTGGCTTCTGCAAGGCTGGTCACATGGGCAATCAGCGCATCAAACACGTTTTGGTCACTGGCAGCGCGTTCTGCGGCAAAGGTTCGGCTCTGACGCCCGCCCATCAGGACAACCTTGCCTGCATGGCTTTCCTGCAGCACATCGAAGGGCGTGAGTGATACAGTCCGGTGCTGTTGCAGCAATTCGCTCCAACTTGCGGAATTCAGATACAGCAGATCAGGTTCAGAAGGGCGATAAATGGCACCCTCACCTTTGTGCTCCAGCCGGGTCTGATAATGATCTTCGATCTGGCTGGAACGGTCATCCAGGGCATCATCGAGCAGATGGTCGAGCACCACCGGCGCTTCGGGCAAAAAACTCAGCACCGGGACGAGTTCCGGCTCCAGATAACCCAGCCAGTGTTCCAGTCCCGGATAGCGCCGCCCCTCGCTGACAGCTTCATACAGCGGATCGTCCTTCGTGACCGTTCCGTTTGCGGCACGGTAATTCTGCCGGAAGCGCTGGATCCGGTCGTCATCCAAAATGGCTTCGCTGGCAGGAACGAGATTCAGCTCGGCAAGGGATTCGGTAGTGCGCTGTGTTTCGGGATCGAAGTGGCGCAGCGATTCCAGCGTGTCGCCGAAGAAATCCAGCCTTATCGGCGCCTCGTCTCCTGGCGGAAACAAGTCGAGAATGCCACCGCGGACGGCATATTCGCTGGTTTCGCGAACATTTGGCACGCGCAGAAAGCCGTTGCCTTCCAGCCATGCCACCAGATCGCCCATGGAAACGATTTGCCCAGGTTTGGTACGCCACACACGTTTGGGAATAACACTCGGTGGAAGTGATTTTTGCAGCGCCGCATTGGCGGTCATCAGAATAATCCGCTGACTGCCTTTGCCCGGCGGTGTCTGCAACCGCGCCAGCGCGGTCATGCGTTGGGCACTGACCTGCGGCGTTGGCGAAACACGGTCATAGGGCAGACAGTCCCAGGCCGGGATGAAGACGACCTCGGCAGAGGGCGCAAAGAAATCCAGCGACTGGCGCAGCAACTCCGCCCGCCGGCTGTCACGCGCCACATAACACCACTCCCCGATGGACGGATTGTGGCTGAGCATTTCCGCAAGAACATAGCCTTCCGCGCCGTCAGCGACACCACTCAGAGTAACCCGCTCACCGCTTTGAAATAGCGTCTTCAGTTTCAGTCGCATCGACATGGATGTCTGTCAGCCTTCGCCGGTTACAAAATGTGCTACTGTTTGGATTTGCGCATCTGATAGGCGACCCAGCGCTGAAACAGGGATGTGTCATAATTCCCCGGAACCGGCAGGGTCCCTGTCACCCATTTATAGATATCCCAGTCCGGCGCTTCCATGAGGTGTTCCAGATCATCCATATCCGCGTCAGAGAATCCGTGAATCCTGTGTTCGACAAAGCCGCCCAGGAGAATATCCATTTCTCTGGTGCCGCGATGCGTGGCACGGAAAATCGCCTGGCGTTTGCGCGGGCTGAGGCTGCTGTGATCCGGTCGTTTTTCAGATATGCTCATGATCAGCCTTTCTGGTCTTCGGGATGCGAGACCGTTTCATGGTTACATTGAACCATTTGATGCTCCAGATCAGTTCA
>TARA_R110002096_G_scaffold428478_4_pt1 | contig 31086 bp, 28 predicted proteins | sample TARA_R110002096 | Tara Oceans TARA_R110002096 (sample SAMEA4397295) | marine metagenome | biome: Polar Biome; feature: [DCM] deep chlorophyll maximum layer (ENVO:01000326); material: water (ENVO:00002006), including particulate matter (ENVO:01000060) such as... | depth 35 m
CTTAACGTGATCTATCCAAGGCGCATACCATTTGTATACATCATCCCAAGGTGCTCCGTGCATATTATCCACGTAAAGAAAATCCCGCATGTATCGCCAGCCTTCTTTAAAAATCTGATGAGCTTCAGCTTTTGGGTCAACCTTAACTTTTAATCCTTGAAGGCCAAGCTTGCCATCTCCTACTTTTTTCTCGCCGCCAGTAGTACTCACAATTCCCCAACTTCCACGAGCATAGTACAAAAGCTCTTTTCTATCTTCTGATACAACTGCTGAGTTTACCGCATCTAGATAAGTGATACTCTTTCTATCTTTTAAACTGTACCGATGAAGCTTAGAACCTTCATTTGGAACATTTTCGATATAGAAAACGGTGCCTTCTGGGCCTGCAATTAGCCCCGTATAATTTCTACTTGGAACATCAATATTAATTATGCGTTGAGCAATTCCCTCCATATCAATCTGTACGGATACTTCGGAATTCTTCTCGTCTTTCTTTGTTGGCTCTTCCTCTACTTCGTCATCACTTTTTGGTAAAAACGGTGAGGCTTCATCCTTTGAAAGAAGAATCATATATAAATCATTAGTTGATGGACTATTATAAGAACTCATATCTAGCCAACCAGAACCCAATCCATAATTAGTACTAGATAAGAAGTATAGATACTTACCACTTTCATCCCAAACTGGTGTGATAGAATCAGACATTCCATCAGTGAGTTGCTCGGTTTTATTAGTTTCAACATTGTGAACTTTAACTACCTTGAATTGGCTCTTGAGCAACTTCACATAAGCAATCCATTTGCTATCTGGAGACCAAACGGGATTCAACGTTCTATTTGGATGAGCGTAGCTATCTGTATCAACCTTTTGGGCTTTACCTGTCTCAATATTTACATACCAAAGATTATAATCGGTATCGGTGTAAGCAATGTATTTTCCATTAGGAGACCAAGCAGGACGGAAATAGAAGGTTTGATTTGGAAGTTTTATCGACTTTTTAGCATCTAATCCATACTGATCTGAAATCACTAATTCATACTCTCCACTTTCATCAGAGAACCAAGCGATTTTGTTCCCATCAGGAGACCAAATTGGAGATCTATCGGCAGCGTTTGAGCTATTACTCAAGTTTCTCCAAGTCCCATCTTCTTTCGGGATTGTGAATATTTCACCTCTATACTCAAAAAGTGCACGTTTCCCTTTCGGTGATAATTGAGGATTTGTTAGATTTCTTGCACTCACATCTTCCCAACGTTCACGTCCCCAGCTCATATCTCCCTTAACAGTAATAGCAAGTTGTTTTGTTTTACCTGTTTTAGGATCTAATTCATGGAGATATCCACCTTGTTCGTAAACAATTAAATCAGGCCCTGCATCGATGCTTTTTACATCAAAGTCGGAATGGAACGTCCACTGTTTCAGCTCATCTGTTTTAGGATCAAACGACCATATATTATTAGCAAAGTCTCTTTCAGATAAGAAAAAAACTGTTCCTTTGTACCAAACAGGGTCAACGTGGCGCTCATTATCTGTTCTTGGGGTTTGTTTTAGTTCAAAGCTTTTTAAATCAACAATCCAGATTGGTTGAGCTTGCCCACCTCTATAATTTCTCCACTCAGCATCCCAAAAAGTGATGGGATTGTATGCAATGTATTTTCCATCAGTCGAAATCTCGCCTTCCGCAGCTCTAGGAATTGGCAACACTTCAGGCATTCCTCCCGAAGTATTAATCTTCCAAATTCTACTCATACCTGTGGGATATCCAGTTCTACCGGATCTAAATAAAATCGATTTTCCATCAGGAGTCCAGCCTGTTACAATATCGGCGCCAGGATGCCAAGTTAAACGAGTTGGCTCTCCACCACCAAGTGAAACTATATACACATCAGAGTTGCCAGCGTATTGCCCAGTAAAAGCGATGGTCTTACCGTCTGGCGAAAAATGAGGATATGATTCCTCTCCAATATTACTAGTTAATCTTATCGCATCACCGCCATTTCTATTCACCTTCCACAAATCGTTGGCGTGCACAAATACAATATAATCTTGCGAAATAGTCGGCTCTCTTAATAACTGTGTGCCTTGTGCAAATAAGCTATACGTAGTAGATAGAATAAACAGTAATAATCCTGTTCCTAGAAATCCCTTTATCATAATTTGGCCATTTGATTAACATTTGGCCTAAATGTAATAAAAAGATACTCAACCACTAAAATTCTTCTTGAAACTAAATTGATTAGTAGCGAGTAGGTTGGTAGTGTTAGAACAAACTTTTTTGTTCTTGGTCTTTCTTTAAAGCTTGTTCTATGGTAGGTTCTTCCCGTATTTCATAGTTATTCAACATTTCTGGCATAAAACGTTTCTCATAAATGCGTCGGGCGATACCATTTAGAGCTTTTTCGCCTCTTGGGGTAATACGTAGAAAACCACTTTCATCTTCTATCAAAAAGCCGAAAGCGCGCAAGTCGTTTACAATAAGATAGGCGAGTTTTTCCGTTACGCCGGCGCTTCTCTCTATGATCTCTCGGTGAGGAGCTTCCTCATCATTTAAATAGATTTTACCGAGAACATTCAACTCAGCTTCAGTGAGCGGAAACCCTTCAGCACCCTTGGTAAGCATGTTGTCCCAAGTCTTTTGGGAATAATGTAAGCCAAACCACCATTTCCCTTCCTTGATCAGCTCTTGTGTGATCCCGCAAGCAAAATGTTGTCCCGGCGAAGCATGCCGAGGCTCACCTCTTGTCCTAAACATATTCACCATGGTTGCTAAGTCCAATTCGTGAATATTAGGCGGATATTTAAAATGAAAATTACTTCGCTTTTGCATGGAAATCACATTTTTGTAGAATAACCAACACCTTGAAAATAGTTTCCTTTATGAGAGGAATCAACCCTATTAATTTATCCTTTTGAAGCAATGAGTTCAACCGCTTCGGCAAGAGTATAATTTTCAGGCTCTATACCTTTTGGCAAACCGATATTCTTCTTTCCGTATTTGATATACGGACCGTATCTCCCACTCATCACTTTAATCGGATCTTTAGATTCTGGATGCTCTCCTAAATCTTTTAATTCTGAACTTTTTCGAGAAGCTACTTTCTGATTTAAAAGTTCAATAGCACGAGCCATTTCAATTGTAAGTACGTCATCATCTTTAGGAATCGATTTAAACTTACCATCGTGAACCACATACGGCCCAAATCGCCCAACACCAGCTCTTACCACCTTTCCGTCTTCGGGGTGCTCTCCGAGCAATCTAGGAAGTTCTAGCAATTTTATAGCTAGTTTTAAATCCACGTCTTCGGGCGTCATTCCTTTTAAAAGCGAAGAGCGTTTTGGCTTTTTGTTCTCTTCGGTAATTTCACCTAATTGAACATACGGTCCATATCTTCCAGACAATAAGAAAATTGGCAATCCTTCCTCTGGATGAACACCAATAGGCTTGTCTTCTTCCTCAGAAATTTTGATCAAAGCTTCTAATTTAGCAACTGTTAAATCGCTTGGATCCATATCTATCGGCAATGAAGTAGAAACTTCCTCTCCATCCTTCATCATTTTAGCGTACGGCCCAAATCTACCCACAGACACTTGTATACCTTCAATTCCTTCAAGAGGTAAATCTAACAGCTTCGCTTCTTGCGGATTAATTATTTCGTCTTGGCGTTCTACACTAGCTTTTAAGCCGTTTTCGCCTTTGTAGTAGTCGTCCAAATACTTAATTCGGTCTTCAGTTCCATTCGCAATACCATCCAGTTTATCTTCTAAAGCAGAAGTAAAATCACTATCTACCAAGTCTGGAAAATGTTTCTCTAATAACGCAGAAACCGCAAAGGCTGTAAATGTAGGAATAAGCATTTTGCCATCATTTTTGGCATAACCTCTATCCTGAACCGTACTTATTACGGTTGCGTATGTACTCGGGCGTCCAATTCCTCTTTTCTCAAGCTCTTTAACCAATGTTGCTTCCGTATAGCGTGCTGGTGGCTTCGTTTGATGCGCGTTAAAATTCAAATCTTGAAGTTTGGTTGCGTCACCTTTCTTCATTGGTGGTAAGAAATTTTCTTGATTTTCTAACGCAACTTCAGGATCGTCACTGCCTTCAACGTAAGCTCGGAAAAATCCAGGGAAAAGAATTTTCTTTCCGCTAGCTCTAAAATCAGCAGTAGTATCGTTATTTTTTGCCGTGATAGTAACACCTGTAAACTCTAACTCAGCTTCAGCCATTTGAGTGGCAATAGTACGCTTCCAAATTAAATCATAGAGTTTAAACTCACGATCTTTTAGACCAGATTTTTCTGGAAGTATAAACTTAGAACCTGATGGACGAATAGCTTCGTGAGCTTCCTGAGCCGACTTACCTTTAGCATTATAATTTCTTACGCGGTCAAATAAATACTCTTCGCCATATTGGCTCAAAATTCCTTCTCGGGCAGCTTCAATTGCTTGAGACGACAGTCTTGTAGAATCTGTTCTCATGTAGGTTATAAAACCTTTTTCATACAATTTTTGAGCAACGCTCATGGTATCTCTGGCAGAGAAATTGAACTTCCGATTTGCTTCCTGTTGCAAAGTAGAAGTTATAAATGGCGGAGATGGATTTCGTTTCTGCTTTTTAACATCAACATCGGTAACCGACCAATCCGCGTTTTTCAAATCATCTACTAATGCTTTTGATGCTTTTTCATCAAGTAGAACTACAGAGTCTGGTTTTTTTAGCTTTCCAGTGCTTTCGTCAAAGTCTTTTCCGCTGGCAAGTCTCTTTCCAGCTAAATGTGTTAAGTCTGCTTTAAAATCGTAGCTATCGCCCGCTTTTTGAACAAGTGCTTGCAGATCGTAGTACGTACCACTTCTGAATTTCATCCGCTCGCGCTCGCGCTCAACAAGAAACTTAACCGCTACAGATTGTACACGTCCTGCCGAAAGACCTGGAGAAATCTTTTTCCAAAGCAGAGGCGAAACTGTATAACCTGCCAAGCGATCTAAAATTCTACGCGTTTCTTGTGCGTAAACAAGGTTCATATCAATATCACGAGTATTTTCGAGTGCATTCAATACCGCTTCTTTTGTAATCTCCCGAAATGCCATTCTCTTAACGGGCACTTTAGGTTTCAACACTTCTAACAAGTGCCAAGAAATAGCTTCACCTTCACGATCCTCATCAGTTGCGAGTATGAGTTCGTCAACATTTTTCAGTTTGTCTTTAAGACGCTTTACAATTTTCTTTTTATCTGGCGGGGTAACATAAATTGCGAAATAATCATCGTCTGCGTTTATACTTAAGCTAGACCATGGCTCTTTTTTATATTTCGCGGGTACCAACTTTGCCGACGAAGGCAAATCTCTGATGTGCCCCATGGAAGAGTCTACTTCGTAGCCCTTTGGTAAGTACTTACTTATTGTTTTCGTTTTGGTAGGGGACTCTACGATTACCAGACTTTTCATATACAAACAGATTTATTATAAACGTTCGACAAGAGCTTTCAACTCTTCTGCGTGTGCTTTTGCGTCGATTTTTTCAATAGTTCTCAAAATAGTACCATCCGCATCAATAACAAAGGCCGAACGTGAAGGACCTACAAAGGTTTTTCCGTACATCTTTTTTTCAACCAAAGAATCCGTCGCTGTTGCGAATTTATATTCAGGATCAGAAGCTAATACGTAGTTGATTCCTTGTTTATTGGCGTATTTTTTATGCGAGCCACAAGTGTCTTTACTTATTGCAATTAGATTGAATCCATGATCATCAAACCAATCGGCGTTTTCAGCCAAGCTTAATGTTTGCTTATCACAGCTTGATGTATTGTTCTTCATATAAACCGAAACGATGGTTTTTCGAGTCAGAAGAGAACTAAACTCAACCGTCTTCTCTTCACCACCCTCAACTATTTTGAGCGAAAAATTCGTGTCCATCTTTTTATTTAGGTCAATCATAAATCTATTCTTCCTTACAAATTGATGCTTTATTTTTTCGTTTTTACAAACGCTTCGGCTTGATGAACAATCTTAAAGTTGCAGGAGTTCGCTATAAAACACATCTCGTTCGCTTTTTTGTGCAGAGCGTTAGCTTTCTCAATCATCTCTTCGTGTTCTACTTCTACTTTGGGAGCGAGAACAACCTCAACAAATCTTCCTTTTCCGTCTTTTTCTTCTTCCATCGTTCCAGTTGCTTCATCGTGATAGCTCGAAACTATAACTCCCGCTTGAGCGCACAAATGCAAAAACCATAACATATGGCAGGATGAAATGGATGCCAAGAAAAGGTCTTCTGGATTATGCTTCGTTTCGTCTCCTAAAAATGCAGGGTCTGAAGAAGCTTTTATAACAGGCTTACCTTCAATTGCGATATCGTAACTTCGCTCATAATCTCTATAGCTTGAAGTTCCACTTCCTTTATTTCCCGTCCAGTTTATGCTCGCAGAATAATGATGATTTTTCGACATGGTTTGTAGATTTATTCAGATATATAGTGTTCGCTCAGCATAAATTTAGCCATCGCAGCCACAATTAAAGAATGGTCAACTTCTCCCGTTCTAACTAGTTCCAAGAAATCATTCGTTGGCATGATATGAACATTTATTCTCTCGTTTCCATCCAATGCTTGTTCGCTTACTTTTTGGCAATTTTTAATCAAAATAGTATGCGTATGATTTGTTTGTATAGCGGGATTTGAACTCACTCTGCCCAAATAAATACAATCGTCTCCCGCAAAGCCAGTTTCTTCGAGCAATTCTCTTTTTGCCGTTTCAAGAGGTTCCTCGCCAGGGTCGCACACACCGCCAGGTAGTTCTAAAGTGGCTTTTTCGGTTCCGTACCTAAATTGCTCTACAAGTACTAATTCGTTTTTTTTAGTGATAGCAATTACATTAATCCAATCTGGAGCTTCTAGAATAGAAAAGGTAGCTTTATGATTTTCTGAAGGAATCTTCATATCTCGCTTTAATACCTTGAATATATTAGTCGTATATTCAACCCGTTCATCCGTGGTTAACCAAGGTTCAATAGTAAACTTAAAAGACTGTTTATTCATATGTCAGACTCACTGATTTTATCGCATTCTGATTTCTCGAACTCCGAAGAGCTTAAGAAAGCTACGGAAAAAGCATGCGACCTTATGGAAGAAATTTACGCAAATGGTAATTACGCTAAAATGATTGTTCAGCGCGATTGGTCGGAGCATAACCCTGTTATTAGTGGCGAACTTGCACAACCTAAAGCTTTGCGTTGGTATCTTAAACGAGAGCTTAACCGGTTACTTACAAAACCTGCCAGTATTTCTATTAAGCCTTCAAGAGAGATTATACCTTTAAATGATCCTCAATTACTAGACCATACGGACGAACAAAATTGGGACATCACCAAAAAGAAATTATTCCTATTTAGCCCAGAGCGCACCAATATTTCAATCGATCGGTTGCAACATTATACAGGAACAGATGCCAGCGATTTCCAACGATATATATTGTTTACAAACTATGCCATGCACGTTGAAGTGTTTTTGGAAAAGTATCCTGATTGTGTGAAGCCAGATCGCGAAGGCGTTCAGATGCCGGCATATCATCACAAACTAGATGACAACAAAGGCATTACGCTGATTAACATTGGTGTGGGCCCATCGAACGCAAAAACCATTACCGACCACGTCGCTGTTTTACGCCCTGATGCCATGATTATGGTTGGGCACTGTGGTGGACTTCGCAATCACCAAGAAATTGGGGATTTTGTACTTGCTAGTGGTTACATGCGTGAAGACAAAGTGCTTGATGAACTTTTCCCGATTGGAATTCCTGTAGTTCCAAATTACATGCTTAATCTCTATTTGAAGCAAGTGCTTGATCAGCATGGATTGGAACATCGTGTGGGAACTGTTTACACCACAGCCAACAGAAACTGGGAGTTTTCTAAAAAAGTGGCGGTGGATCAAATTCACCAAAGTAGAAGTATGGCGGTAGATATGGAATCGGCAACGGTAGCAACTAATGGCTTCCGATATAGAGTTCCTCACGCTACGTTACTTTGTGTAAGTGATAAACCGCTTCACGGAAAGCCAAAGCTTTCAGGAGCGGCGCAATCGTTCTACCAAAATTCGAAAGAACTCCATTTAAAGCTGGTTATTGAAACCATCGACATGATTAAGGAAAACTATCCCGAAGGACTTCCAAACTCTAGTATTCGCGCCATGAACGAGCCTTTAATGGGTGGTGGGGAATAGAGAGTAAACCGTACTAACCTTTCACAGCATTTTCTTTTGGGAAAAAATAAGCTTTTTAAAATTGGTGTAACAGCTCTTCAATCAATTTCTGATTTTAAAGAGAATTTATATGTTTGTCCAATTTGTTTGAATGGCTTCAATATAGAATCTATTTCTAAAAAAGAGCTTACTCTTGAGCATGCCCCTCAGAGATCCATCGGAGGAAAAGAAATTTTATTGACCTGTGTTAAGTGTAATAATGAAGCAGGTCATACTATTGATGCTGAACTTGATAAAAGAGAAAAGAGTTTTGCATTCCTAAAAGCGATATCTAAGGAACAAAGCTTTTCAGGACGAATGAAACTTAACCAAGGCGGGGTTGCAACAAATGTAAATGTGGACGCGGTTAATGGTCATATTCATCTAGAGATTCCAAAAAAAATAAATCACCCCACTGGTCATAAGAAAATATTTAACCATTTAGATTATTTAGCTACAAATAAAGCACTTTGGAGTAACGAAAAAATTAAACTAACTACTGTTTATCCATATCACAAACACAAAGCTAGAGTTGGAGATCTAAAGTCAGCGTATTTATTAGCGTTTGCCACTTTGGGATATAGATACATACTTCAAGACAGCTTAAATATTGTAAGAGAACAAATCTTAAATCCAGATCAAAAATTAGTAACAGGAATTTATCTTGGGCTAAATCATACATTCCCTGAAGAGCGAAAATTAATCGAATTAGAATCACCGATTAAAGCAATTATTGTTCAAATTGATAGAAGGCTAATATTTCTTCCTCCTATTAAAAGTGATGAAGTTTTTTTTGAAGTAATTATTTCACTTTTAAGTAACAATAAAAATGGTCAATTAAATGGAGTGGAACTAGGTTGGCCTGAAACTATGGAAATGAGACTTGATTATTTTCATAGCTAACATTCTTTTCATTCTGGCCTTTTATGATTTATGGATAATCAACTACGAGTAGCAATAAGTAATAATTTTCGAAATACCGATTTAGGTATTGTTCGGATAAAAAAGAATCTGAATCTGTTAGATAGTTCAATTTCAGAATTAGAAGCTTTTTTAAAAGAGGTGCTACTTTCCACGCCCATGGCAAACATCGAAACTAGAGGCAAAAATTATTATTTCAAAAATGATGCCCATCAAATCATTCTCACCGTAAACTCAGGTAGCTTGACGATAATTACAGCTAAGAGAATGAAATAAGACTTTCGCTGTAGTAGTTAGATAATATGTTGCCGGATTTAATTAATTAAATAACGCTCACCGTCCTCCTGAAGATACCTCTGAAGGATCTTCACAGTCATTTATAAGCAATGGTTTTGTTCGCGGACGATAGCTAACATCTGCATTTTTTTTGTAAGGAATGTCTGTTATCCCGCTCTCACTTTAGAAAAAGATAACAAGTTTGATATGAGAGATACAGAAACCTTTTCAGCTGATGATTTCTTAAACCGTAGCGTAAAAGACATGCGCCCTGATGAGCAGCCTCGCGAAAAGCTTATGCTCTATGGCGCCGGTTCTCTTTCCGATTCGGAACTTCTAGCCATCTTACTTCGCACGGGCACACAGAAAATGAATGTTATTGAAACTTCACGCGCCCTACTCGACCATTTTGGTGGTTTGCATTCGCTTATCAGAAAAGAGTGGGCGGAATTGCGAGTTATTCCAGGAATTGCCAAAGTTAAAGCTATCACACTCGAAGCTGCTTTTGAACTCGCTCGCCGTATTCAAGTAGCCGCTTTAGGCGAAGAAGTTCAGATAACTTCCCCCGATGAAGCCGCTGCATATTTTGGGCCCAAATTACGCCACCTCACCAAAGAAGTCTTCATCGTAGCCTTTCTAAATCATAAAAAAGTACTCACTGGATTTCATCAAATAAGCTCGGGCGGAAGCAATGCCACTATTGTAGAACCGGCCGAAGTTCTCCGTCAAGCGATGCTCAATCAAGCAAACTCCATTCTCCTTTTTCATAACCATCCTTCAGGAAATGCAAAAGCTTCCAACGCCGATATCCAACTCACCAAGCGAATCGTAGAGTCGGGTAAACTGCTGGGCATCCCAGTAGATGACCACATCATTATTGCGGGCTACAATTTTGTATCGTTCTCTAATGAGGGAATGATTAGCTAGCAATGCAAAAGAAAACAGTACTATTTCATCCAAATTCAGTCCAAAATAACATCTCGGATTTCTAATTCTACATTGTCCTATTCCAAGTTCACTATCTAATTACTAATTCTTTATATTTGGATGAATTTTATATCCGATTTTTTCCATGAACGACTACCTTCTCAAAATAATCTCCGACTCTCTTCAACAATTCAATTTAGAAGAGCTTCCTGAAGTCCGCACTGAAGCCCCGAAAGTTGCTAGTCACGGAGACGCATCCACTAACATCGCAATGACGCTATCAAAGTCTCTTCGAAGTAATCCTAGAGCCATTGCACAGCAAATTGTGGACGGTTTGAAATACGACGCTAAAAAAATCGCAGCCGTTGAAATTGCAGGTCCTGGATTTATCAATTTCCGTTATGCAGAAGATTATTTATTCGATGAGCTAGCTGGCATTATTAGTTCGGGTGTCGATTATGGAAAAACCACCACGTTCTCAGGCAAGAAAATTCTTGTTGAGTTTGTGAGCGCTAACCCAACAGGCCCATTAACGGTAGGACACGGAAGAAATGCTGTTTTAGGTGACACTGTTGCTCGCTTGTTAGAGTGGACGGGAGCCGAAGTAGATAGAGAATATTATTTTAATGATGCCGGCCGCCAAATGCGCGTGTTGGGCCAAAGTGTTCAAGCTCGCTATTTAGAGCAACTTGACAAACCTAATGAATTTCCTGAAGGTGGCTACGAAGGCGAATACATCAAAGATATCGCTTCAGAACTTATCGCCGAGAAAAACGATTCCCTTGCTGAAAACGAAGATTGGACTCCGTTTAAAGACAAAGCCAAAGAAGCTATTTTTGCGGATATCAGCACTACGTTGGAGCGAATGAACATCAACATGGATTCATTTTTTAACGAGCATAGCTTGTACGAAGATGGCTCTATAGATGGCATTGTAGCAAAACTCCGCGAACTTGATCTCGCTTACGATGCTGAAGGCGCTACTTGGTTTAGAACAACCAAATTCGGCAAAGAAAAAGACACTGTGCTTATTAAAAGTACGGGCGAGCCTACTTACCGTTTACCCGATATTGCCTACCACGCCAACAAGCTAGATCGTGGTTACGATTTATGTGTGGATGTATTTGGTGCCGATCATATTGCAACCTATCCTGATGTGCTTTCTGGTTTAGAATCGCTAGGCTACAACAAAGAAAAAGTTGATGTAATTGTATATCAGTTTGTGACTATCGTAAAAGACGGAAAGCCATTTAAGATGAGTACACGAAAAGCGAATTTCGTGACTTTAGATGAACTTATGGACGAAGTTGGCGCTGACATCACTCGTTTCTTCTTTCTGATGCGTTCTCCAAACACACATCTAGAATTCGATATTGCACAAGCCAAAGAAGCTGGCGACAAGAACCCCGTTTTTTATCTTCAATATGCACATGCTCGTATAGCAAGTATTCTTCGCAAAACTGATGAAGTGTATAACTTTGATGCTGAAACTTCTGCAGATTTAGAACTTCTTTCTCACGATGCAGAAACTGCGCTTATCAAAACAATGCTCAAATTTCCAGATGTTATTGCTAACGCTGCCGAAGTGAGAGAACCACATCGCCTTATTAATTATCTGAATGATGTGGCATCAGCATTTACAAGTTTCTACCACGATTGTCGCATTGTTGGCGTTGATGAGAATCTTGCACAAGCTAGAATTGAGCTTTCAAAAGCAACGGCTCAAGTTCTTAGAAATGGATTAACCATTTTAGGTATTAACGCGCCGGAAAGAATGTAATTCCAACTTACTTAATCAGCATCATTGAGCGGGTTTGAGTAAACTCATCGGTCTGCAAGCGGTAATAATACACACCGCTTGCCAACTGACCAGAATTAAACAACGCATTATACCCACCTTTGGGCTTGTACTCGTCTACAAGCACTTCAACTTCTTGCCCAATATTATTGAATATTGAGAGCCTTACATATGTATCTCTCTTGAGACTGTACATTATATAAGTGCTCGGATTAAACGGATTTGGATAGTTTTGGCTCAATGAATAGGACGCTGGCGACTCTGTCTTTTCAACATCTGTTGCTCCTCTTTTTACCTCAATCTTAAATCTCAAAGATGAAGCATTCTCTTCTGAATGTTTTTGTTGGTAGAAGCTGTAGTTATCCAATGAGCGCAAATCTATTCTGTTATTCGTTTGCTCATCTACAAGATCTAGTTGCCAATCATCTGGGATATTATTGAATGCTTCCCATTCCAGTTCATAATATCCAGCCGCTCCAACCATCAGGATTAATGAAATCTCTTCTTCTTGAATCTCGGAGAACCTTCCTTCAAACACATTTCGGCCACCTGTTTCAGCTACAAAAGAGATATTATTTTCAATTCCGTTTAACGATTTGATTCGTTGGACATCTGACACATCCTTACCTGAATGTGCCTCTTGGCTAAAAATTAGATGAGCTTGGTTATCCAGCATTTTTCCTGCTGCATCTTTAAGAATTAGATTTAAAAACGCATCGTCATTCTCCGAAGTCTCTTTTCCAAATTTGTTGGGTGTGTTGGCGACTTTTTGGTTTTGTCTGAATTTGATTTGGGCGGACTCATCCACAGCCTGTACAACAAAACCTTGCATGGGAGCAATGTATCTTCCAGCATCTCCTATTCCATTAGCCTGATTGTAGTATTTGAATGCTGCTACACCTCCGCCAGATTCTTCTTCAGGGCTCCAAACTGCATAACTCGTTCCCATATCCGAACTAGCACTTACAACTTCATGCCAATCAATTGTGGCTGCAAATGGGTTTCCAACTAATGAATAACTCAACGAATCCACGGTGCCACGATGTAAATCAACAATCACTGAATCTACTTCTGTTCCTTTCATTTCCAAAGTAGCTGGCAGAATCTGATTTCCGTCCGAATCTTTTTCGAACATATAAAACAGATAGCCTTCCCCTAAAGCGAAGGTAGAATCAGCTCCGTAATATCCTTCAAAACTTTGGTTTTCGGTGTTGTATAACCAAAGGCTAGAATTGGGAGCACTAGCTACATTTGTTGCCCAAAGTCCACCCTGTGTGAAAAAAGCATCGTTCAAACTACTGAACGAAATATTTTCTAGTGGAGATGAAATCATTCTCCAACCAGACCCAGCATGAGTATATATTCTAGAATAAATGAAGTCACCTTCCAACTTTCCATCTCCTTTTTCATAAAAAGCCGTATTACTTTGGTTTGAAAGAAGTGTGAGCGCCCCATGTTCTACATTTAAAATTCCCGACTCCATTGTTAGCTTTGTGTAGATGGAAAGCGAACCAGCAAGGTCTACTGTATCGGCGTTTGTGTTAATTACTAGGTTTCCTAGCTTTTCATTTCCCGATTTAAAACGAAGCGAATCTGAAAAAACATCCCACCCAAGAATCTCTAGTGAGGAAAGCGAATCTCCAACAAAACCCACTCCATCTGAGATGTACTCAACGCCACCATTTAACTTCAACGTTTGATCTTCCAAATCTAACTCTGCTGAGACTCCATCAAAAGTAATTCCACGTATGTTGGCATCCACATCTAAAGTAACCGCATGTTTTATGTGCGCACGATGCTGATTTGTAGATGGAACAACACCGCTACTCCAAGTATTTACATCCGACCAATCTCCACTCTGCTTACTTAAAATATGCACTTCTGGTTCTACTTCTCCAGCTAGAATGGATACTCTTTGGCTGCCAGACTGTAATGTCCCTTTGTGAGAAACTGTAATTGTGTACGTACCAGATTCGGCATCTTCAATCACAACTTGTTCGATATTGTCTACCGTATTATCGCCAGTGGTTGCGAGTGATGAAGGATTGTCTCTATCCAATTTCCAGGGTAAATATGTGGTGGCGCTGGGACTCGAAATAGTGATATCGAGATCATTCACAAGAATCACATCTGTCGGGTCATCGTAAGTTGACGGAATAGTTCCTTTCGGATCTGTCCATGCCATGGTAACAATCAGCGGCTCACTGGAAGAATGTTCATACGAAATGGTAATAGATGAAGAATTGCTGAGCAGGGTATCTTTTAACACCGCTTTGGTTTTATTCGAACTATTTGCTGAAATAAAACGCGCTGCTCGCTCTGTATTCAGTAATCCCCAACCTGTTTTATAATCTGGGCCTTTATTTCCGATGTCATCAGCTGTTTGCGTAAGTATAGCTCTTAAACTAGCTGATGAAAGCGTGTCTGAGTTTAACGCTTGGTAATGCTCCCGAAGCAAAGCAACAGATCCAGCAACGATACCTGTTGCGGCTGAAGTTCCTCCTGAGCTAGACGTATATGCGTCATTAGCACTTGATATTGGTGTATACAAATTGGAGGCTGGAGCGACAATATCTGGTTTGATTCGCCCATCATCGGTTGGCCCAAATCCAGAGCCTGAAATAGGTGCAATAGAGGATAAATCTTCAAAATTATTGCTAGAACTTTCGACGCCTCCCACTACAAGAATATTTTTAGCAACAGCTGCCGAGTTTATGGTTTCAAATCCATCTAAATCTCCATTCGCTTGTCGCACACTCGTTGAATCCTCCACACAATTCAAACTCCCATTATATTTCCAGTGCTTCGTTGGCTGAGATTCGGGTGCGGCCCCTCTTTGGTTCCCAGCCGCTTTTACAATCAAATAATCTGGCGCTAAATACGCTACGCTGTCCCAATTTTCAGCTTGAGTATCGTAAAACCCAAACTGATAGGCTTTTGAAGTATTCTCAGATTCTAGAGAATACCAAGTCCATCCAGAGCCACAAATTGTGGAGTTCGTTGTCCAACCAGCAATTTCAGCATACGGATGTGAGGATATTAAAAGCAGATTTGAAGCCGATGTGGCCATTTCTGAAATATCATTTGTCCAATTATATGCACTTACTACTGCATTATCGGCCATTCCCCTTGCGCTTGCAACAACTCCAGATGAAATCATTGTGCCTACAACTTGTGTAGCGTGTGAGTTATTGGTTCCAACCTCGGCATCATCAAAACTAACTCTTCCTGAATACTCTTGATGGGTAAGCAAAGGCTGGTCAGCATCCCAATATCCAATAACCTGGGAAGTTCCAGAGAGACTTAACCCTGCAACACCACCACTCCAAACTTGGTTGCTTTTTACAGCTTCTGCTGCACTTAAATTTGCTGATTGATAAATGATAGAAAGCTTATTTCTAAGAGAGTCTTTTCCACCAACTTTTTTTTTCTGCTGTTGGGAAAATTGAATGAGCGCCTCTTTATCAAAAGACTGAGCGAGAAGCTGAGAACTCTTCCCACCAAAAGCTGAAAGAAGAACAGATATGCTAATTAATATTGTAGTTTTGCGCAAACTCATAAGACTTTATACTATGCCTTATGATAGCTTTTCAACGAGTAATAAAAAAGCTAGTTGGGAACCAATTTTGTGAAGCAAACAATTCCACGAACTAGCTGAGATTCTATCCTAAACCCTGCTTGTTTGAACAACTTATTACTTTCATCTACCGTCCAGAATTTGATACCACCCAATCCTATCGACTCTTGAAGTAAACGTCCGTACCAGACATCAGATTTTATAAGATGCATCATAAAAAACACACCATCGTTCTTAATTACTCTTCGAGCTTCGTATAGCACTTTCAATTCTTCAGTTAGCTCGTTTAGCGTTCCTCCCATCACAATACCATCAAAGGTTTTGCTGAAGAATGGAAGGTCTCTGCCATCAGCCCGAACGAGAAACATGTTAGTTTCATCAGCTTCTGCTTTAAGGCGAGCCTCGTTTAGCATTTGGGAGGAAAAGTCTAGCCCAACAATTTGAGCTTCCGGCTGCGAGGCTTTTAAAGCGCGGCCATACAAAGCGGTGGAGCAACCAAAATCTAGATAAAGTCCGTTTGGCTTAGGCGCAGTCCACTCTATAAGAAGTTCATGTTCTTTTTCGATGGGAAAGTCTTCTCCAGAAAGCAACGTAAGTGAACGCTTACGCCAAATGTCTTCGTAGATAGAAGCGGTTAATTTCCAGTGATTGGTACTTTGAGCAATACTCGTAAAGTCTGGGCTTTTACCTAAAATATCGATGATATTGTTAATAACCGAGTATTCATCACCTTCTTGAGAACAAAGCGAACCATTGAAAGGTTTAGCCAAGTTAGAAACTTCTTTAGGCACTTGGATAGCGACACGTTCATTAACAGGTGATCGTAATTCTAAATTCATAGAGACTCTTTATTTGAATTCCAGAAAACCTTACGGCATATACCTCTAAGAGTTACATATCTATTTTTGAAGCACAATAGATATTTGTGCTCCTTTATGAACACTTAATAGCTTTGCAGCATTTCCTTTGTTAATGCCAATTTCTAACATTCCAGAGCTACCCAAAAACACTGCTGGGTCTCCCTCTTCCACATCTCCAAAGGTATTGACGATATTTCCAATTACCGTTGTTCCCACGTAAATTTTTACTTTGCGCTCGCCCACATATTCTTTCATAAGGGATTCAGAAATATTGGTAATCAAATTCCCGAATCTGTCGATGTGGAGCACCCAACCTTGTAAACCATCTTTATCGCCAATAGGAATTGCCCAATGATACACCACCATTTCTTTGATTGGCTCACCTAGCTCGCTCATAGGTACGCCTTTACTTAAGTGCGCCGCAACAGGACCAAAAATATCTCTACCATCGAAAGTTCGTGATCTCTGATCCCGCCAAAAGTCAGGATTGGTTAATTTTACCGCTTCGTACTCATACTCATCGTAAAGCAACGAAAAAATTCCGTTATCTGGGCCAACAAAATAGTGCCCATTCATTTTTACCACAACGGGGTTTCGGTTTGTACCAACGCCTGGATCTACCACCACTAAGTGCACACTTTTTTCGGGGAACATGAACGCAGCATTGCGAATTACCCATGCCCCTGCCATAATATCTTGTGGTGGAATTTCGTGTGAGACATCAATCATCCTTGCTTCAGGAGCCACTTCTAGCATTGCGGCTTTCATTGCGCTTACATAATGGTCTTGTAATCCAAAATCAGAAGTAAGGGTGATTATTTGACTCATTAAGAATAACTATTCAACATAACTGGCATTACTACCATCAAGATATCTTCACTATCATCTTTTTGAGAAGGACGAACTATTCCGGCGCGGTTTGGCACAGAAAATTCGAAACTCACATCAGTATCGTCGATATTACTAAGCACATCTCCTAGATATTTTGCGTTGAATCCAATTTCTAGGGTGTCGTTGCTGTAATCACACTCAATAGTTTCTTTGGCTTCACTACTCATGTCTAAATCTTCTGCACGGATAGTCAGTTTATCTTTCTCTAATAACAGACGGATTTGACGTGTTGATGAACTTGAAAAAATAGCTACACGTTTTACGGTAGAGAGCATTTGCTCTTTGGATATGGTAAGAAACTTGTCGTTATCTCTAGGAATTACTGAATCGTAATTTGGGTACTGCTCATTAATAAGACGGGTGATAACAATAGTATTCCCGTTTTTGAAGCGTGCGTGATCTTTGGTTACAGTAAGCTCATACGTTTCTGCATGTGCTGTTTTTTGGATTAGGTTTAGCGCCTTATCAGGAACTATAAAATCGATTTCACTTGAACCTACAATTTCGCGGTTCGTGTATTCTACAAGTCTATAGCCATCGGTAGCCACAAATTTACTTTCTGTAGTACCAATTTTAAAGTAAACCCCCATCATCGCTGGCCGTAAATCATCGCTAGAAACTGCAAATAACGTTTTATGGATGGCATTATTAATAACTTCAGTAGAAGCACTAATCTCTACACCTTCGTCTAAGTTTGGCACTTCTGGAAATTCATCCGCATCATCCCCAACAAGCTTGTAAGTCCCTTTATCTGTGCGAAAGTTGATGTTTTTGCGATCATCAACAGTGAAAAACACTGGAATATTTGGCAACTGGCGCAGAGTTTCTAATAAGCGGCGCGCTGGAATAGCTACTGCACCTTCTTCTTCGATGTCTGCTTCAATATACTCGATAATAGAAATTTCGAGATCGGTGGCTGTTAATTTCAGCTTCCCATCCTCACATTCAAACAAAATTGTTTCGAGAATTGGCAAAGTTGCTTTAGAAGGTACTGCTCCAATTACCGCAGATAAACCTTTGTTGAGTTCGTTACTTGATACAGAAAATTTCATGAAATGCTAAAATTGAGTTAGTAAGGACATTTTTAAGTGCACTATTGCCCTTTCGTAAACGTGTGCTTATACTAAGAAATACTTAATCCCTCTGCAACAACTTGCAGAGCAAAATTACTATTAATAACACCCTTACAATATCGTTAAAGCGCTACTATAAAACCGGCAATAAATACGAGTTCCGATGTATAAACCTATCAAGGCGCTATTTTTCATATTATTACTACCAACTTTAGCTCATGCGCAGTCCGCATTGTCTAAATATGGAAACGATTTCTTGAGTACAGGAGCAGGAGCGCGTGCGTTAGGCATGGGAAGTGCTTATGTAGCTCATACTAACGATGTAACGTCTGGATATTGGAACGTTGCTGGCCTTTCTTCGCTCTCACAAACGCAAATTATGTATATGCACTCTGAGCGTTTTGATGGAATTGTGGGTTACGATTATGGAGCTATTGCGTTACCTCTTTCTTCCAAAAATGCCGTTTTCTCCATTTCTTTTTTCCGCCAAGGTGTAGATAATATTGCCAACACGCTAAACGCTTGGGACAAAGACCGAAACGCGCCTAAAGAAAACCCTGAAGATTATATTACCCGTTTTAGCGCTGCAGACATGGCGGTATTTTTCTCGTTCGCTAAACAGAGTAGCGAAGTTCTTTCATACGGAGTTTCAGCTAAAATTCTAAATCAACGTTTAGGCCCTTTTGCCACGGCTTGGGGTTATAGTTTGGATGTTGGTGCACAACTTAAAACTGATTTTGCGGATTTTGGGATTTCGATTAGAGATGTTACCACCATGCAGAAAATGTGGGATGTGGATGAATCTGAATTTGAAGGATTCCAAGAGGTTTTTGGAGATTCAATTCCAAGCGGACAAAACGAATATGTACTTCCTTCTTTAAAAATCGGAGCTTCCAAAGCGTTTACTTTCAATGATTTTGAATTGCTAACCGCTCTAGATACCGACTTACTGTTCGAAAATCGCCGTGCGTATTACATGAATGTTGGCACAATGAGTATTGAACCTCATATCGGCGCTGAACTTAGTTATAAAGAGATTATCAGCTTTAGAACAGGATTAACCGACTTTGTTACCGATCCGGTAAGTGGCTTTTCGGTTTCCCCAACGCTAGGACTTGGACTTCAACTAAAAGGCTTCAATCTCGATTATGGCTTTGCCAGTTTTGCAGGTTCAACTAGTAACTTGGGTTACACGCATCGCATTTCTTTGCGGTATAATATCAATTCACGATTTTAATATTTTCCTAGATTTGGATAATTAATTTCAGATTAAATACACTTTTCATTAAGTTTTTTACTTTAACTAACTAATTAAAAAAACTTGATTAGGTTCCTATTACCCCTTTTATTTTTCGGCTTATTATCCCCTTTTGTCAATGCCCAAGAAATAATCAGAATTGACGAACTAAAAAATGACCCGTTAGCAGTAGAATCAGATACTCTTACCAAAGCCTTTTTCAGTTTTGGCGTTGGTTATGGATATAGAACAGCTCGGTTTTCACATGCGCTAAATAGCGATGGGAGAAATTTTGCAGAGAAAGCTAGAGATGGGTTCACTATTCGTGGCAACTATGCATACTATCTCTCAAAAAATTTCGGAGTCTCGTTAAAATATTCTTATTTCAAATCCGAACACTCGGATAATTTGACCTCAGTAACTACCGCATATTACTTTATCGGTCCTGGCGCTAGTGCTAGAATTCAAACTTCAAATAATATCTTTTTCTCTACTGATGTTCATTTAGGCTACATAGGATTTAATAGCGACGAATCTTATCGTGGCTTTAAATATAAATTTACAGGCTCAACTCTTGGGTTCGATAGCTCAGTTAGCCTCGATTTTCATTTTTCACCATATCTTAGCTTTCAAATTCGCTCAGGATATACCCTCGGAATTTTACTTAAGGTAAAAGATGAAAATGGAGCTACGATAACTTTGAACGAAGCTGAATCCTTGAATAGAATTGATCTAACCGCAGGACTTAAATTTTATTTATGATGAATAAATTTAAAATTTTCTCATTATTCACACTCTCACTTTGCTTTTTAGCCTGTACGCCTACGAAGAAAATCACCTACGATTACACTCAAATTGAGTCGCTAAAAGATTCCGTTAGTATCGATAATTCTTTTTCGGTTTTTATTCTTGAAGATGTAAGAAAGGGCGTTGAGGACTCAGAAAAAATATTGGATAGTGGGCGCCTTTATGGGCAAGGCAATGACAGAATTTGCATTAATTCTGACAAACATTACACTCCTGAAAAAACAGTCGCGCGACAAGTCTCAGAAGCAATCCATTACCACATTAAGCAAACTGATATTTTTGAGAATATGGCAATGAACACTGATGAGATGGACTATTCCCTAAAGGGTTCAGTTATGAGGCTTTATGGAGAACAAAAATTCTCTAAAAGGGCATCAGCTGCACAATCTTTTGGGTTGATTGGAGCTATAGCTACTGCAGATATTAAATCGCCTGGTAAAATTAGAATTACGCTTACTAATCTTAGATTAGTGGATAATAAATCTAACATGGAAATACCACTTGATGACATTGATCTTCAGTTTGAAGGTCAATATAGAATTGATGGAGATTGTTGGTTCATCTATGATCATGTAAATGAATATTTAAAAGAGACAATCAGATTACGACTTATACCAAACATCATCGAAAAAATAGCCTCTCTTAATTGAAAATAATCCTTCTCGGTCCTACAGCCTCTGGTAAAACAGAACTCTCTATTCAAATTGCTGAAGAACTTGGCATTCCTATCATTTCTGTAGATTCTCGTCAATGCTACAAACATGTGGATATTGGAACGGCAAAGCCTTCTAAATCCGACTTAGATCGTGTTCAGCATTACAATATTTCTAATCTTGAGCTTACTGAAAGCGATTCCGTTCAAGCTTTTTCGAATCGCGCTGAACTTTGGGAGCAAGAGATTCTATCTCAACACCAACATTCTTTATTTGTGGGAGGAAGTACTCTACACCTACAAAGTCTCATCCGCCCAATGGATGACATCCCCTCTGCCAACAAAGCCAATATTGAAGCCTTAACTGAAGAAGTTGAGCAACACGGAATGGAATTTTTATATAATCGACTTACAGAAGTAGATCCAGATTATATAAAAACTATAGACGGCATGAATCGCCAACGAATTATTCGTGCTCTTGATGTTTGGATGCAAACAGATAAACCATTTAGCTCTTTCCATGTAAATAAGGAGTTTATTTTACCACCCAATACTCTTGTTTTTGGATTACATCGCGAGCGTGAAAACTTATACGAACGCATCAACACCCGTGTAGACATAATGATTGAAGAGGGTTTAATTGATGAAGTACGTGGAATTTTAGACCAAGGCTTTTCTAAAGAACTACAACCGCTTAATGCCGTAGGTTATCGAGAAATTATATCTCATTTTGAAGGTGATTTAACTCAAGCTGAAGCCATAGAGAAAATAAAAACTCATTCTCGTAGATACGCGAAACGCCAACTTACGTGGTTCAAAAGATGGGATTTTGTTGAATGGTTGCCCGCTCAGTCAAAAAAAATTGAAGAACTGAAAGAAATTATGATTTCTCATTTAGCAGCTAAGCTTGATAAGCAGTAACTTTGGGCTTCACTAAAAAAAATCGTTTTCATGTATAAAGCAAAAATCCACGTTACTCTTCGTCCTTCGATTCTAGACCCTAAAGGTAAAGCAGCACACCACGCGCTTCAAAACTTAGGCCTTAGCGAAGTACAGCAAGTACGAATTGGTAAATTTATTGAATTGGATATAGACGCATCCGATAAAGAAACTGCGACTAAGATTGCAGAATCTGCATGCGCCAAATTACTTGCTAACGAAGTAATGGAAGACTTTGAAATAGTGTTTGAAGAATAATGCAGTTTAAAGCTCAAAATACCCTAGCAATAGCAATTTCTGCTGAGATTAAAGAGCTTACACAAACTGATGTTCAAGTTAAAGATAGTATTGACTATCCGTGGAGAGTGTTACTTTTTGATGATGACATTCACTCTTTTGACGAAGTAATTGAGCAAATAATGAAAGCAACTGGTTGTAATTACAACAAAGCTCAGGAGCTTACCCTTCAAGTACACAACGAGGGAAAAGCGGTAGTTTATGAAGGCGACTTTGTCGAGTGCCTCAAAATTGATAGTGTTTTAAAAGAAATTCAACTCGTTACCGAAATAAGAGGTTAAATTGGCAACATTCGGAGTAATCATCTTTCCAGGCTCAAATTGTGATCACGATGCCTATCACGCAATGAAACACATCATGAAATGTGATGTAAAATTTCTTTGGCATAAAGAAACCGATCTTTCTGGTATCGATTTTCTTATCGTACCTGGCGGATTTTCTTATGGCGATTATTTGCGTTCTGGCGCTATTGCAAGATTCTCTCCCATTATGCAAGAAGTGGTAAAATTCGCTGAAAAAGGTGGCCCTGTTCTTGGAATATGCAATGGTTTTCAAATCTTGTTAGAAGCTCGTCTTATTCCAGGAGCTATGATGCACAACAAAGATTTGCGCCACGTTTGTAAAGATATTTTTATGCGTTGCGAGACTACCGATAACCTTTTCACTTCTTCTCTCGAGAGAAATCAGACCTTCAATGTTCCAGTTTCTCATGGCGAAGGTAACTACCATATTAATGATGACGGTCTGAAACTTCTTCAAGATAACGACCAAATTGTTTTCCGCTATTGCAATTCAGACGGTGAGCTAACCGAAGAATCTAACTTCAATGGCTCTATAGATCATATTGCTGGAATAACAAGTGTAGGTAAGAATGTACTCGGAATGATGCCACATCCAGAACGTGCGATGGAAAGTATTCTTGGTTCCGAAGACGGAAAACCATTCTTCGATTCTATCCTAAATTCCTTGTCGATAGCATAAGTTTTATTACCTTATGCACTATGAGCAGTAGCCAAGACACATCTTTAACGTTACATAGCAAGGAACTGGTAAAACGGTACCGAAAGCGTACCGTTGTCGATAAAGTCTCTATTAATGTAAAGCAGGGTGAAATTGTTGGGTTACTTGGGCCAAACGGAGCTGGAAAAACAACCACTTTTTATATGATGGTTGGTCTTGTTACCCCAAACTCTGGTTCCATTTTCCTGGATGAAAAGAATATCACTCAAAAAGCCATGTACAAAAGAGCACGTATGGGAGTAGGATATTTGGCTCAGGAGGCAAGCGTTTTTAGAAATCTTACTGTTCGCCAAAATTTAGAATCCGTTCTTCAATTCTTTTCCTATTCTAAACAAGAAATTAAAGAACGTGTAGATCGGCTTATTGAGGAATTTACGCTTCATAAAGTTGTAAACAACAAAGGATACAGCTTGTCTGGCGGAGAACGCAGACGAACCGAGATTGCAAGAGCCTTGGTTACAGAACCAAATTTTATTCTTTTAGATGAACCTTTTGCTGGTGTTGACCCCATTGCTGTTGAAGACATTCAAGAAATTGTTTCTAAGCTACGCCATCAAAACATTGGCATCTTAATTACAGATCACAACGTACACGAAACACTTGCCATTACCGACCGCGCCTACTTAATGTTTGAAGGTAAAATATTAATGGAAGGCTCAGCCGATACTCTTGCTGAAAATGAAGACGCAAAAAAACTATATTTAGGCGAGCAATTTAAACTAGACAGATATTCAAATCCTTAATTAATTATATATGAAAGAAATAACTGTACAAGAATTAAAAGAAAAAAAGGAAGCTGGAGAAAATATTTTCTTGCTTGATGTTCGTGAGCATTTCGAGTATTTGGTTTCTAATTTAGACGGCGAACTTATATCGCTAGGTCAACTAGATGTACGTCTAGACGAAATAAAGCAACACAAAGATGCTGAAGTTGTAATTATGTGTCGCTCTGGTGGCCGTAGTGCAAGAGCATGTGAATTACTCGAAAAGAATGGCTTCACAAATGTTTCGAACCTAAAAGGTGGCATTACAGCATGGTCTAAAGAAATTGACACTAGTATTGCTGTAGCTTAATTATTTTCTTTTTAAAAGTAAAAAGCCCCTCACTTATTACAATAATGAGTGAAGGGCTTTTTTAATTTATGAAATAGAATATATAGCCGATTTTGTTACGATAAAGCTGCTATTTGATTCAACAACTCTTGGTTACTGTCTGTATTCTTTAATACTTTAAGTAAACCTAACATCGACTCTTTGGGAGATTTTTTGAGTAAATAACGGCGCACCATATTTCGCTCTTCAAGTGAGTCTGTTATGAACTTATCTTCGTTTCTTGTACCAGAAGCTGTGATATTAATCGCTGGATAGATTCGGTCATTGGCTAACTCCCTGTCGAGAACCAATTCCATATTTCCAGTTCCCTTAAATTCCTCAAAAATCAGGTCATCCATTCTCGAGTTCGTTTCTACTAAACAAGTGGCAATAATAGTTAAAGAACCACCACCTTCAATCTTGCGCGCAGAACCGAATATTTTCTTCGGTATTTCTAAAGCTCGGATATCTAAACCACCAGAAAGTGTTCGCCCACTATTTGACTGAACTGCATTGTAAGCCCTCCCTAGCCTTGTTAACGAGTCTATAAGCAGCACAGCGTCTTCTCCCATCTCTGCTTTACGTTTAGCGTAACCTAAGGCCATTTCTGTAATTCGAATATGGCTCTGCGTTTTTTTATCGTTTGACGACGCAAATACTTCTGCTTTTGTAGATCGTATAAAATCTGTTACTTCTTCAGGTCGCTCATCTACTAAAAGTACACTTAAGTGAATATCAGGATGACTTTCGGTGATGCTATTCGCAATTTGTTTCAGCATTACGGTTTTACCCGTTCTTGGAGGTGCCACAATAAGCGCTCTTTGGCCTTTACCGACGGGTGCTACTAAATCAATCACACGCATTTCAATATTGTCTGCGCGATCGCCCATTCGAATCCAATCTACAGGCATAATCGGAGTTTGGCGTTCAAAGCGGCTGGATTTCGTCCAAGCTTCAACAGGTTTGCGGTTTATTTGGTCTATAGCGCAAACGTGTTTATTCCCGCGCTTATCTTCTTCGTACTCACCTTCAAGAATAAGACCAGGGCGTAAATCTAATTCTTTAACTTCCTCTGGTTTTAGAAAAGGATCTTGAGGGCTATAGCTAAATTCGTAATCAAGTTTACGGATCAAACCCCAGCCTTTCGCATTTATTTCGAGAACACCTGCGTAACGGCCTGCTAGACCAAGGTTTTCTTTCCAATAAAATTTAGGTATAAAAACATTACCTGCCGTCTTATTACGGTTAGTATTGGTATTTGAATTGTTTTTACCCTTGTTACGGTTTTTATAGTTCTTTCTATTCCGTGCCATTAATATGTTTGATATATAAAGTTACCCGATCTCCGGTGTTTGAGATATCGATTTCAGTAATATGTTGGAAATTCGAAGGAGAGCTGGGAAAAAATACGGTGTGGGCTAGTTCCCACACCGCAATCTAATTCAGAAGATGAGAAAATATACAAATGTTTTTATTGATAGCAAATTAACGAGCAGTAGTAGTTTCATTTACTATGCTGTAGCAAGGCATTAAAGAGCCATCAACTTTAATTTTTTCGCCATCTTTGTAATTTAATTTTAGAAACTTATCCTCTGCTGTTGGTGTAACTGCTTCATAAGTTGAAAGTTGGCTATTAACCGTATTAGCAACCGATGGGTCTTTACGCTTAGCAAGGTTTAGGTAATCAATAACTACCCAATAAACTACTTTATCGTTGGCTTCAAGTTTTCTGTCTTCTGTACACTTAGAAATTACTGCGCCGTAGATACGAGCCATTTCAATATATGCTCTACCAAAGTTTGGATTCGCTTTAATTGCTTGTTGTGCGTAGCCTTTAGCATCTTTTAACTGTCCCAAACTGATACTTACATCAGAAAGATCTAGATATAAAGACAATTTGTCTTCTTTAGTTTCAGCTAACGATAAAGCTTGTTTGTAGAAAGTTAACGCAGAGGAATAACGCGCATTACCTTTTTCAATATCGCCTAAATCAGACGCACTTTGAAATGTTGGTTTCAAATTATGTAAAGTACGGCTTATACGAGCCATATTACTAAGGTCATCAAGTTGTTTGTATGCACCTTTACATGCTTCTAGAATCTCAAGGTTGTTTGGCTCTGCAGCTAATCCACCTTCACCTTCTTCAGAGCAGTTAAAAAATGCAATTTGCTCTTCTGGAGAACCTAAAATGTCTTGCTGTTTTTTATTTAAATACTCTTCAATATCTGGGCTAGCAAAAGGCATTGCTTTATCAATAACAGCTTGCGCCGCGTCTTTTTCGCCCTTTGAAACCAAGTCATCAAGTACCACTTTTACATAGTACCCATTCGCAGATTCAGTTGCCCGCTTAGGGTTTATTTCGAACATAGTTTGAAATTCGGAATATGCTTTTCCTAAACCATTTTCGATATGAGTATAATTTTGTAAGTAAAAACGCCCTTTTTGCTGATGGATTTCGAAAGCTTCCCCATTAACTTCACCAAAAAGCGCCATCTTATCATCAAATAACGTTAACGCAGTATCTAAGTAAGCAGCTTTAATAGTCGGATCATTTTGACTTTCAGCTAGAGCCTGATAAATCTTTACAAATTTGTCATACTGTGTAGACAAATTGAATCCTTTATAAGACTCAATTGTTAACGGTTTCGCACAAATCATCCAGCGGCCATAGTCTAAAGCAAAACTAAAATCTTTGCCTTTATAGTTAGACTGAAAGATGGAATAAGCCTGTAATGGACTAAGACCTTGTGGCGGGTTAGTATTACACTCAGCCTGAGCCGTCACCATATTAGTGCTAACAAGCAGGAACCCTACGATTACTATTAAATTTTTCATCATCTCGTATAAATGTTATTAGTGTCTTTTATTGTAACACTGTAGTTAGCGGATTTATTATTATAGAATTAATTAAGTTTTGGTCTGATAAACATTAGCTCAGTTAAATTTACTGAAAAATTAATTGCCCAAATTTTTTCTTGAACTAAATTCTGCGTTGTAGTCCCCCGAATTCCATACTGAATACTTAAGTCAAATGATGACCTAGAAGATCTTGGTGCAAAAACTCCCAATCCAGTAGAAAACCAAAGTGTATTTATATCTTGGTTGTCGATAGTCAAATGCCCTTTATCGTAAGAGACACCCGCGCTGTACCTGAATTTAGAAAAAAATCTGTCCGATCCCTTCCTATATGGGTGAAATTGTGCACCGATGCCTAATAAAAATCTATCACTGTAATTATTCACTTCATCTAAGTTTAATTCATACTTGGCTTTACTCCATTCCTCGTATAAACCATCTGCAGATACATTAAAGTAAGGACTCGCGAAATAGGTTAAACCCCCACTCACTTGCAGAGGAAGTGAAACATTTCCTATACCACTTCTATCCAAATCGATTGTAGTTGTTGCTCCATTAATCACTTTAGTTGTCAACGATTTACTTTTTGCATCAAAGTTTACCGGAAGTACAACAGAAGAACCCAACTGAATAATGTCGTTATTATTTAATAAGCCTCTTTTACTAAAAAGGATACCAAAACGTTGTGAAAAAGCAGATGCAGTTATATCAGTATTAACGGTATTGGTCGAATACCCTGAGGTACTAAAATCTATTTTCTCGCTAGAATTCGTTCTCATAAAAGCCAATGACGGAGCATATCCAATGGCAATATACTTATTTATCGCATATCCAAAGCCAAACTCTAGCTTGCTAATTCCACCACTTCCATTTTTATCAAATTGATACCCTAAAGTATCTGTAGCATTTGGAAAGAGCTGTTTGGTTATAGAAGATTTAAAATTAGTCCGCGTAACTGGGTAAAGAGCTGCTGAAACACCCAATTTCTGCTTTACAATCGGGAAAACAACGTGAATTGTTCCTGCTTCAAACAAAGAGTTAGTGCTTGAGCTGAAACTATCCTCGGCATTGTACTTTGCTAGAGTAAAATTAGCCGTTCCTCTTACAAATGCACCTAAGCCCCAAAATGCAGGATTACTAAGACCTGAAGTTTCCAGATCGTTTGATGAGACACCAAATATACCCATTCCTTTTTCTTGGGCACTATTTTGTAAAATTGGTGTTCCTACACCATAAAAGGAATAAATAGAACCGCTGTTTGCCTCAGAGTCACTTACAGTTTGAGCAAAAGCTGAGCTTACAAAAAATAGGAATACAATTACTATACTTAATTTCTTCATGACTCTGCCCTTACTTAGCTGTTAATAAAATCAGTTTCGGTTTCAACGCCTTTATCGCTGTCTCGTCGTACAATAAAGTGGACCTCAACAAGCCGTTTGCGGGATTCATGTGCAGATATAATGTTTTATTGCTCGGATCATCAAAGATATATGAGTTAACATGGGAGGTAACATCAAATCGATATCCGTTAATGCTTTCATCTAGATATCCTACAATTTCTGATGATGAGAACTGAAGTCCATACGCTAGGCCATTAGTAATTCCAGATTTCAATTCTAAATATGGAATATCTATTCTAGTACTATTTGCCTGTAATGAACTTTCAAGAAGATCTGTGTCCTGATAAAGAATAAGCTCTGCTTTTAATAAGTTTCTTATTGTAAGCGAATCTACTTCCTCTTCTAAGCTGAATGAGTAAAACCTATCTAAAGAATTATAAAGAGCGAATTTATTAGCAGGATATGGCTTATTTGCATAATCGAGAGAATAACCCCAGTCATTAAGACCTACAATTGTAGTATCACCAACATCTTCATTAATCAGCCTAAACGCGGAAGCAGTAGGTACGGGGAATGATATTTTACTTGAAGCTCCTTTAGCTACAATGGCCAGTCCATAAAAATCGTAAACGAAACTAGAATCCTGTGTTGCCGAAGTATCATTCACGAAACTTGCATACTCTGCAAACCAGGTCTGTGATAATGATATCCTGATGCTATCTTCTTTTAGGCGAGTAAATGAGGCGATTTCAACCGACTCATCATACGCTGGCTTGGTGTCATTAAACAGCTCATTACTTCGCCAAAGCTCAGTAACTTTGTACACTGAAAACTCCGTTTGAGAGAGACTGTCCCCATATACTTGAGTGGTATCGAACATGAGGTCCAAATACATCGAGTAGGAGTTGTCTAGCGTAGTATCTAAACTGAAACTATAGATTGTTGGTTTTATATACGCCACCGCCTCAACATCTCCAAAAATAGGATCTGTATATTTACCAATCGGGGTTATTGTAAGTTTACCTGTATAGCTTGCTACTGAATCAGCTTGAAACCCTGAAACCATCAAGGTATCGTGAGCAACTTCTATTTCAGGAATAATACCGCCACCAACTGGTCCAGACTTAGTCCCACAAGCTAGAAATAATCCACTTATTGTTAGGAGTAAAACAAGCCGTCTGACACCTGCGGCCTTCACATTTCTTTGCATCAAAAAATCTCTAAAAAATTAAATCTGTTATTCCGCTATTTTCTTATAGTATTCAGCGAATTTATCCGAAACATCTTCGGGTGAACCCTGAATTTTTGTTGGTGTAATTCCCAATGCAGAAAATATCTCATCAAATTCGTTATTCAAATAGTTTCCAGTAACCACATGGTCACTATACTGTAGGCCTAATTTAAGTAAGTCTACTTTACCATTATCAGTAAGCGAATCGATGTCAACATCTTCAGGGAGGCCAAGCAATTCAAGTATACGCGCCGTCTCAGCATGTCCTTCATTTTGTGGATGATGGAGATTATAGATTATTTTTGTGTTCTTAAAAATCTCCTCATCCTTGTATTTTGTTTTAACCAACAAAGGAATTAAGCCAGCCGGCCAATCATGACAATGGATTATATCCGGTTGCCAACCGAGCTTCATAACTGTTTCAAGCACACCTTTATTGTAGAAGGCCAATCTTTCGTCATTATCTTTGTAATATTCTTCTTTATCTGGCTTCTTAAACATACCTTTTCTTTTGAAATAGGTGTCGTTATCTAAAAAGTAGACTTGTAGCTTCGCATTTGGAATACTAGCTACTTTAATCTTCATACTTTCAATTTTATCACCAACTTCTACCTCAATTCCAGATAGGCGAATTACTTCATGAAGTCTATTTCTACGATCATTAATACTACCATATTTAGGTAATAGAATTCGTATTTCAAAGCCTTTATCTTGTAGAGACGCTGGAAGAAACCGAAGTAAATCGGCGGTGTAAGTCATTCTAGCAAATGGGGAAATTTCAGCGGCTGCGTATAGTATTTTCATAAAATAGGATCTCTAATTACTCTTCGTTTGAATTGGACTTGTCAGTCATCATTTCGTCGAACTTCTGGTTATCTACTGAATTAAACTCCATGAGAGTGTCACCTCGAAGACCTAAACGTATAGTTTCTAAGGAAATAGCCTCTTCTGGAGGAATATTTCCCAAATTCACATTACTTCCATACTTGCGAATAAACCAAACTTGTTGGTCTTTCTTTGGAGCTTCAAATATCAATTTTTCCACAGCAATTTGGTCAGTAATCT
>TARA_R110002096_G_scaffold200639_13_pt1 | contig 31075 bp, 29 predicted proteins | sample TARA_R110002096 | Tara Oceans TARA_R110002096 (sample SAMEA4397295) | marine metagenome | biome: Polar Biome; feature: [DCM] deep chlorophyll maximum layer (ENVO:01000326); material: water (ENVO:00002006), including particulate matter (ENVO:01000060) such as... | depth 35 m
ACTACTGTGATAGATGACCTGTTCACCAAACTCATCCTTGGTCCCGATCACGTAGACGGTGCAGGAAAAAAGAACCGTCGCCAGCAGATAGACATAGGCATAGCGAAAACAGTCGCGAAAGCTGAAATAGCTCCACAGTCCCCGGTACAGCCCAAACACGACGATGAATCCGAGAAAGATGATCCAAGCGATCGGCAGCGTTTGGAACATGGCTGTCTGATAGTGCGACAGATCGTTTGGAAACAGTCGCAACACAAAAGCGATCAGAAAGCACACGGTGATACCGGTCAGGTGCCAGGCAAATCCAACCACTCGCCGAAAGATCAAGCTTTGACGTAATTGCTTTGCGATGGACATCTCTGAAGCCATGAGAAGCCCGCTCAAGCGGGGTCGGGTATTATGGAGGGCTTCTTCAAGAGGGAAAGCCGAAATTTGGACACCTTCCCTATCGGCTCTATTCGCTTCCGGCCAATCGGAAACTTTGACGGTCCCGTTGAACGAACCGCCAAGTCATCGTCTAATGGAACATGATTCGTTTTGTCGCTTGTCTGTTCTTCACAACGGCCTTCTCCCAAGCTCAGTCGTCTTTCGAGACCGCCATTCGAGAAGTCCGGCAAATTCAAACCGAAGCGGGGATGAAAACGGCTTCCATCGGCTTCTGCGTCATTCCTCTCAACGCGGCATCGGAGAACGATGCCCGCGGTTTTCAGGCAGACACGGGGTTGATTCCAGCCTCCACCATGAAGGCGGTCACCACCGCGACAGCCATCGACATCCTTGGTCCTGAATTTCGCTTCAAGACCATGCTGCAATACATCGGGACCATTGATGCCGACGGCGTCTTGAAGGGTGATGTGATTGTGAAAGGCGGGGGCGATCCCACTCTCGGATCTTCGCAAATCGTCAATACCTTTGCCAAATGGCAAGCCGCGTTGGCCGAAGCCGGAATTCGAAAAATCGATGGCCGGGTGATCGGCGACGCTTCAATTTTCGGGACCAAACTGCTCCCGGATACCTGGCAGTGGAACGATATGGGCAATTACTACGGAGCGGGCGCCAGCGGCCTGACCTTTCACCAGAACCAATTTTTCTGCACCTTTCGAACTTCAAGCGTCGGCTCAGAAGCCACGTTGATCGGCACCGATCCGCGACTGCCCGGAATCGAATTCTTCAATGAGATGCGGGTCGGCTCAGCGGGTTCGGGAGACAACGGCTATATCTATGGAGTTCCCTACGGCAAGGTCTTTTACCTTCGTGGAACCGTCCCCGCCGGGAATTCCTCCTTCACGATCAAGGGATCGCTCCCTGATCCTGCGTTTTTCTGCGCGCGCGCCTTCACCAAACACCTGAACCAGCGTGAATTCGAAGTCACCGGCGAGCCGTCCACGATTCGACTGCTGGAAGCTGCGGGCACCCAGGTGAGCCAAACTCGCGAAACGATCCTCGTGCAACAATCGGATTCACTGGCATCGATCATGGTCCTGACAAATCACAAAAGCGTGAACCTGAGGGCCGAATGCATTCACCGAATGAACGGCGTTGAAGGCCGCGGGAACGGAACTCTGGACGATGCGGCCAAGGCGACCGAACAACATTGGGCGGGCAAGGGCATTGATATGGATGGGTTTTTCATGGCCGATGGCTGTGGGCTTTCCCGCTCCAACACCGTTACGGCCCGGCAAATGGCCCTCATCCTCTATCACGCCGCCAAGAGCGAAAATTTCCAGCCCTTCTATGACTCGCTCCCGGTTGCCGGGCGATCAGGAACGCTGCGCAGCATTGGACAAGGCAGCTTGGCGGAAGGGCGGATCCAGGCCAAAAGTGGAACGCTTGATCGCATTAAAAACTATGCGGGCTATGTGAACGCCCAATCCGGGCAGAGATACGCCTTCGCGTTGTACATCAACAATTACACCTGCGAACTCTGGGACGTGAAAGCCAAAATCGTGCGCGTGTGGAACAAGTTGGTCGCGACGTCCAACTGAGTTCCAATCCGAGCCAAATTGGGCCAAACATTTGCTCCAAATTAAACGCAAAAGGAATGGGTGAATTTTTCTCACCACCGGCGTCTAAATTCTTGGAAACCGAAGTCCTCGAAGAAATTTTTCCCGTGGAAAAGATCATGAAATTCAAAAACCAACCGGGTACTGGAATTACCCGCCCGAATGGGATTGAGACCGAACGCCTGATTGAAGATCGGGGTCAGTGAGTAACTTTCCTTTTCTCTGGGCGGGTAACTCCGCCCTTTTTCGTTTTTTGGGATTCTGATTATCAAACTCGTGGCGACCTTCTTTTTCATTGGCTCAAACTTCTGATCGAGCCGTAACTTAGCCTAAATGGCCTGGTCTTTCCCCATTGCTCGAATTTTCGGCACACAGCTCCGAATCCATTTCACGTTCTTTTTCTTGCTGGCGGGATTCGGCTACATGGGCTTCCGCGAGGGGGAAATGACGGGTGCAATTTTCGGCGTCATTTTCGCGATCGCCCTGTTTACCTGTGTGGTGCTCCATGAGTTTGGCCACGCCTTCGCGGGCCGGTTTTTCGGAATCCGCACGCCGGACATTACGCTGTTGCCCATCGGTGGTCTGGCCCGGCTTGAACGAATGCCGACCAACCCTTGGCATGAATTCGTCATTGCGGTCGCCGGCCCTGCCGTCAACGTCGTCATTGCCGCCATCCTCGGCCTCTTTCTTTACCTCAATCCGACCTATGGCGAGATGCCGGAAGGCTTCCCACCGCTTTCGGTATCACAATTGATGGTCTACATGTTCATGGTCAACATCAGCCTGGTCGTCTTCAACATGATCCCGGCGTTCCCAATGGACGGTGGTCGCGTTTTGCGTTCCGTTTTGGCGTCGATCATGCCTCATGCACGAGCAACGTCGATCGCAGCAGCGCTTGGCCAATTCCTGGCGGTTTTGGGAGGGCTCTGGGCCATCAACAATCCCGGCGCAAACTTCGTGCTGATCTTTATCGCCATCTTCATCTTCTTTGCTGCAGGCCGGGAAGCGTCCTCCGCCAAACTGCGTGCCCAGATCCAGGGGCTGACAGTTTCCTCGGCGATGCTGCGAAAGTTCGAGACCTTGCCACCCGACATGCCGCTTGGCGAAGCTTCCCATTTGTTGGTCGCTCAATCCCAATCCGATTTTCCGGTTCTTGACGAAGACGGCGTCTTTCTCGGATTTCTCAGCAAGAACGGAATTCTGGACGGGCTTCGCAAGCATGGCCCGGATGCGCCCATTTCACTGACCATGCTGCCGAGTTCCCGGCCGGTGCTGGGTTCGAGCCAACTCGAGCAAGCCCTTGAGGTGATGAATACGGACCGAGTTCCGTTCGTGCCTGTTGTTGACCAGCCCAATGGCCCGATCGTCGGCATCTTCAACTCGCAAAGTCTCGGCGAAATGTTGATGGTCCGGTCCGCTCTCTCCGGACGGGTCTAGTGCATTTCAAGTGAACCTGTCGCCAATGAATTTGACGAGGATCAGGTAAAGAGTGCGGCTTCGCCGAAGGAAGAGTAACCGCGGAATCTTTGGCTTCCTACTGCGTTCTTCCTGCACTGCACGCGTAATTACTGCACCGCTCCGGTCTTGTTCGAGCGATCCACGCGGCGGGCAATCTTCCTACCTAGATGCAAAAGGAAACGGGCGCGCCTCTGGGGAGAGGCACGCCCGTAAGCCACGCGCACAATTCAACACTTTTTTGAAGAACCCGATATTCACTGAAGGGATTTAGCGTCCGTTTCGGTGTTCCTCGGGGAAATTCTTAGGCGATCTCTCGCCGTTCTATTAATAAAGCGATGCAGATCTGAGAGTTTGTTTAATGTTTTGTAAGAAAAATTCCAAAAATCCCTAACCCGTTGATTGTCAGCGGATTGGGGATTCTATTTTTCGCGAAGATTCTTCGCGACGATCCAAAACCGGATCAGGATTCGCGCTTTCGGATCTTTTCCTTCGCCTCTTCCATGTCAGCGTTGATGCGGTTGACTTCCGAAGCCAACTGCTGTTTCAGAGCCAGGAGTTCTTCGAGGTTTTGCTGAGCTTCCGCTTGCTCAATCAATCCCTGAAGAAACACTTCTTTCTCCGCGATCTTCGCTTTGAAGCGATTTTCCACCTTTGAGATTTCCTCTTTCTGTTCTTCTGTCAGAGCCTTTACGGGCGCCTCTTTTTCGAGACGTTCCATTGCGAGTTCGTAAGCCGATTTCATATTCGCAGTATCATCGGCTCCTGACACTTTTCAAAGCGAATCAGCAAGGCGACAACACATGGCCAATCACTCCCCTTCCCTCATCCTCAGCCTCGATTTTGACGGAACCACCGTCGATCCGATCGGCAGCCCTCCCGTCCACAAGGCCTTGGTCAACGCATTGACGCGTCTCCGCGGGCAAGGAGCCGTTTGGGTCGTCAACACAGGTCGAACCCTGGAATACACCGAGGAGGGCCTGCAATGGTGTGGAATCCCGTTTCCGCCAGATTACCTGATTGTTGAGGAAACCTGTCTCTTGGAACCCCATGGCGATGAGTGGGTTGATGTGAACGACTGGAACATGAGGCGCGCCTTTGCCTGCCGCGAAATGGTTTATCATGCCCCGGAATTCTTCGAATTGATCCAGAAATTTGTCGAGGACCAGACCTCTGCCACATTCATCGAGAAGGCTCACGCGCCGCATGAAATCATCGCCTCAACCGAAGCCGAAATGGACGGAATTTGCGAGGTGATCGAGACACACCGGGAAGCCGATCCCGACTCATCCATTCACTACGAGCGAAACACCATCTATTTGCGGTTCGCCCACCGCGACTTCAACAAGGGAACTTCCCTCGCCGAATTGGGTCGACACCTCAGCGTCGAAGCCGATTGCATTTTCGCAGCTGGCGACAACTACAACGATCTGCCAAAACTCGATCCTGAGGTCGCCGCTCACCTTGCCTGTCCCGCAAACTCCATCGAAACGGTCAAGGAGACCGTTCGCTTATCCGGGGGCTACGTGGCGGGTGCGGAATACGGCGAAGGAGTCGCAGAGGCGCTCAATCACTTCTTTCCCGCGGTTTGAGGTCGCAAACGGCCAAACTTTCAGGCGTCGTCCAAAACCGCGATTCCCGGCAATTCCTTGCCTTCCAACAATTCCAGACTGGCGCCACCACCTGTCGACATGTGATCCATTTTCTCGCCAAATCCAAATTGGTTTGCGGCGGTAACAGAGTCTCCACCACCGACGATCTTGAGCGCGTTGTCATTGGCTGCGATAGCCGCACCAACGGCCTTGGTTCCAATGTCGAAGCCACGCTTTTCGAATACGCCCATGGGGCCGTTCCAGATGATGGTTCCGGCTTTGGAAAGCTCTGCGGAGAACTCCTCAATCGCCTTGTCTCCAATGTCGATCCCCTCACGGTCCGCAGGGACTGAACCGCCTTCTGCCCAAAGTGCGGTGCACTCTGTAGGGGCATCATCTTCAAATTTTTCCGTGTGCCGGGTATCGGCAGGAAGGAGAAATGGAATATTCTTCTCTTCGGCAGTTTTGAGGATGCCTTTGGCCAGCGCGACAGCTTCATCATCGCGCTGAGCAAAGCTCTTGCCAATATCATACCCCTGCGCAAACCGGAAGGTATTGGCCATCGCACCGCCAATGATGAAGGAATCGGCCTTCTCCATTAGTCTCTCCAAAATCGCGATTTTGTCGGAGACCTTCGCGCCGCCCATCACCACCACGAATGGCTTTTTCGGGCTTTCCAATTCCTCGACCAGGAACTTCAGCTCTTTCTGAATGAGAAAACCAGCCACGGCTTCATCGACGTAGCTGGCAACTCCAGCGGTCGAAGAATGTGCGCGATGTGCGGTTCCAAAAGCATCATTCACAAAAACATCCCCGTGTTCGGCCAGCTTCTTGGCGAACTCCGGATCATTGTCCGTTTCCTCCTTGTAAAAACGCACATTCTCCAACAGAACCACTTCACCGTAACCACAATGGTTCACGGCCGCAGTCGCGGTTTCGCCAACGCAATCATCCGCAAAGTGAACCTGCGCATCGGTCAGTTCGCCCAAGCGCTTGGCGACGGGAGCCAGGGAAAATTCCGGTTTGCGCTCTCCTTTCGGACGTCCCAGGTGAGACATGAGGATCACTTTGGCACCGTTTCGCACCAGGTGATTAATCGTCGGCAGGGCAGCTTGAATTCTGGTGTCATCGGTGATCTCACCAGCATCATCTTGCGGGACATTGAAATCGACGCGCACGAGAACGCGGCGGCCTTTCACGACAACATCTGAAACGGATTTCTTGGGCATGGAACTTGGATTTGAGCGTAAAAGACGGGGCGACTTTTCAAGGTCGCCCCGCCATACAAAAGAGAATCGAAAAGGTGATCGACTTCCCAGACTTTAGAGGGAAGCACCGATCATCTCCATGGCATCAACGGCGCGGTTGGAGTAACCCCACTCGTTGTCATACCATCCAACGACTTTGACGAAGCTTCCTTGAGCCATCGTGGTCAAACCGTCGAGAATGCAGGAATGCGGGTTACCGACGATGTCCTTGAGAACAAGTGGCTCCTCGCTGTATTCGAAAACGCCTTTCAGCGGGCCATCAGCAGCGGCCTTGTAAGCTGCGTTGATCTCCTCAACCGTCGTTTCTTTGGAAAGAACTGCGGAAAAGTCGGTAACGGAACCGGTTGGGGTCGGAACGCGGAATGCTCCACCCTGCAACTTGCCGTTGAGCTCGGGAATGACCAATCCGATGGCCTTGGCAGCTCCGGTGCTGGAAGGAATGATGTTTTCAGCAGCGGTACGAGCGCGGCGCAAATCACTGTGAGGAGCGTCGAGAACCCGCTGGTCACCGGTGTAACTGTGGATCGTGCTCATGAAGCCCTTTTCGACGCCAAACGTGTCGTTCAGAACCTTCACCATTGGAGCAAGGCAGTTGGTGGTGCAGGAAGCGTTTGAAATGATGTGGTGGGACGCTGGATCGTAGCTGTCGCTGTTGATTCCAATACAGAACGTCAAGTCAGGATCTTTCGCTGGTGCGGAGATCACAACCTTCTTGGCTCCGGCTTCGATGTGCTTGGAAGCTCCGGCGCGATCGACAAAGAAACCAGTCGATTCCAGAACGATGGAAGCGCCTTTGTCTCCCCATCCCAGGTTAGCGGGATCGCGCTCTGCTGTGGCCAGAATGCGATGACCATTCACGGTGATCGACTCGTCGTCATACTCAACCGTTCCTTTGAAAGGACCCGCAGTAGAATCCCACTTCAAGAGGTGCGCGAGGGTCTTGTTGTCAGTCAGGTCATTGATTGCGACAACTTTTTTCAATTGCTCGTCCGTCATCGCGCGAAGCACGTTGCGTCCGATTCTTCCAAATCCATTAATTCCGTAGGTAGCCATTTTTAGGGTGGTGTAGTGCTAGTATTTTGGGTGACGGGGCGTTTGGCGTGAAGATGGATTGCTCAGCACCTCTGTCAACCTTGAAGACGCCTTGGATTCAGGGAATCCACTCGCCCAATCGCCTAACCTCGAGCTTTGGCTTAGCCTCGCGAAGCTTTCACAGCATCTGCGATCGAACGCAGCGTTCCCAGCACATCCTTGTCCAACGGATCAACGGAAAGAACCGTCGCGCCAATCTGCTCGGCGATTTTGCGGGCACTGGCATCGCTGAACTGAGGCTGCACGAAAATCAACTTCACGCCGTCTTTGCGGGCATCATCGATCAGCTTGGTCAGATGCTTGGCTGATGGTTCGCGACCGCCGGTTTCAATCGCCTCCTGAGTGAGACCATAGGCGCCGGAAAAATATCCAAACGCCGCGTGAAACACGTAGAAGGTGGAGCCTTTGAGAGGTGCAAGGTCGGCGACCAGTCGCTCGTCGAGATCGAACACCTCATCTGCGAAGGCCGATGCGTTGGCCTCAAATTCGTCCGCATGTTCGGGATCGAGCTTACCGAGTTCACTTGCGATCGTTACCAGTTGAACAGGAATGAGCGCGGGCGACAGCCAACTGTGAGGATCGAATTCGCCGTGATCATGATGGTCGTGAGCATGATGCTCCTCTTCCCCTTCATTCTCGGCATGTTCTTCATGCTCATGCTCGTGATCATGGTGATGATGTTCGCAATCGGCCGATGGAGCCAAGTCGATGCCTTGATTCATGGAGACAATCAGGGGCCCATCCTTGCGCTGCTTCATTTTCTTCAAGAGTGGATCTTCAAACGGCATTCCGCTCGTGAACCAAATGTCAGCTTCAGTAATCGAGGTCACGCGTTTGGGAGTGGGTGAGAAAGAGTGCGGGTCTTTCCCTTCATCCACTAGAACGATCACCTCGACGTGTGATCCTCCCACCCGTTCCACAAAACCGGCTTGCGGGAGAACACTAACAGCAACTTTAAGGGGTTCGGCCGAGAGCCCTGCCATGCTCAACCAACCAACACTTCCAAGGAGTAAGAGTTTGTGAAATTGCATTTTTCAGACTCATGCAATTTAATTGCATAAACAAGCGGGTTGTTAGAAAATTCGTCGCTCGATTCTCTCTTGACCACCGTTGCTCTGGGTTCAAATTCGCCTCATGCAGCCCTTGGTCCGACCTCTTATAGTGTGCCTGATTGGTCTCGCCGCAGCGTATGCCGCTCCCGATTCCGAATCCGAGCTGAGCGAGGAAGATCAGGCCATGATGGAACGCGCCAGCGTCGCCTATGGAACTCATCTTGCCAATCAGCTCGCCGGCGATGAAATCACCCTCATCCCAGGAAAACTCGAAGAAGCGTTCCAAGCCGTCTTGGACGGGAAACCGCCGATAGCAGACGCCAAAGCGATTGAATCGACCTTTCAAGAACTTCGCGATTTTCTCAACGAAGCGCCCGCAGATTTGCCGGATGGACTCAAAGAAAAAGCGAGCATCGCCTACGGAACGACCTTTGCTCAAAATCTCGTTGCCAATGGCGTCAGGCTTGATGCCGAGCAATTCAGCAAGGCGATTCAGGCGGTCCAAGAACAGCAGACTCCGTTGGCCGATGAAGCTGCCATTGCAAAGTCCTTTCAGGAGATCAGCCGATTCGTCGGCAAGAAAAAGGGGTTCGCGAAGATTTCGAAGGCGGCGAAATCGGGAAGCCCCTACAAGAAAAAGAACGCGCAGTTCCTGCTCGATAACGGCGAGGAGGAGGGCGTTTTCTGGACGTCATCAGGACTCCAATACAAAGTCTTGAAGGAAGGCAACGGCGCGAAACCCAAGGCGACAGACCGGGTCAAAGTCCACTACACGGGGATGTTGATCGACGAGACCGTCTTTGACAGTTCCGTTCAACGAGGGGAACCAATCACGTTCGGCCTCAATGGTGTGATCGCCGGTTGGACGGAAGGGCTGCAACTCATGAACGTCGGTTCGAAATATCGCCTCTTCATTCCTTACGACCTGGGCTACCGCGAGACCGGTTCGCCGCCCAAGATTCCAGGTTATGCCACGCTGATCTTCGATGTTGAGCTCCTCGATATAAATCCGTGATCGACTCCGCTCTTCCCCTTGAAAAAATCGTCTCCGGCGGCCAAACGGGAGCCGATCGTGCGGGCTTGGATTGGGCGATCGCAAATGCCCTCCCGCATGGTGGATGGTGTCCGCAGGGCAGACGAGCGGAAGATGGCCCCATTTCAGCGCAATATGATCTGACGGAAACCGCCGAAAGCCGTTATCACATACGAACCCGGCTCAACGTCCAGGATTCTGACGGAACGGTGATCTTCGGGCTTGCCCCCGAACTGACCGGAGGCTCTGCGCTGACCCGTGAGTTTGCCGAACAACTTCGCAAACCCTGGATTCACTTATCCCGGTCCGCGACCAAGGATCCGGCGATGGCGCTGCGCCGGTTTCTGATCGAGCACACCGTTCACACGTTGAACGTTGCCGGTCCCCGCGCATCAACTGAATTTGGGATCGCCGAATTCACCCTGCAGATTCTCGACGACGCATTGCTGGCCGCCGGCTGATCCCGATTAACCGGATGTCCTCTTTGGAAACAACTCGTACTTGTCGAGCTTGTCCCGCAAGGTAATCCGGGAAATCCCAAGCCATTTTGCAGCATTGGTCTGGTGACCATGGGCCAGCCGAATCGCCTGTGAAAAGACCTCACGCTCAAAGTCTTGCAGCAAGACACCGTAGGCTCCGGAAATGTCTCCATTCTTGGCCTGCTTGAGAATATCGGTCACTTTCTGGGAAAAAGGATGCTCCTGACCGCCCCCGAGAGTTGGAACGGCTGACGATCCAAGCAAGGATTCAACATCAGCCCGCGCGATAGGATAACCGCGACACTTGAGAAGCGCTTTCCGAATCACATTTTCCAATTCGCGGACATTTCCCGGCCATTCATAGTCCATCAGCAGCTCCATCGCCTGGTCTTCCACCGGCGGAGTCTCAATTTCGTATTCGCGACTGTAGCGTTCCAGGAAATAACCGGCCAACGCCTTGATGTCATCTCCCCGCTCGCGCAGCGGAGGAACGGTCAAAATCGCTGCGTTGAGTCGATAGTAGAGATCCTGCCGGAATTCGTTGGCTTGAACCGCCGCTTCGAGATTGCAATTGGTCGCGGTTACAATTCGCACATCAACGGGAATCTCTTCACGGCCACCGACCCGATTGATGACGCGCTCCTGGAGAACACGCAAAATCTTCACCTGCGTATTGATCGGCATATCCCCGATTTCATCAAGAAACAGCGTGCCTTCGTTGGCCTGCTCAAAGCGACCGATCCGTCTCGCGTCTGCCCCCGTAAAGGCGCCTTTTTCATGGCCAAAGAGTTCGCTTTCCAGGAGCGTCTCCGGAATCGCAGCACAGTTCACCGCTATAAACGGCTGTCCGGCACGCTTGCTGTGGCTGTAAATCGCGCGGGCAATCAACTCCTTCCCGGTTCCCGTTTCCCCTTGAATCAACACCGTAACATTCTTGTCTGCGACCCGTCCCATTTCCTTGTAGACATTCTGCATGCTCGGGCTCGTCCCAATGATGCTTTCGCGTTCGTCTTCGGTGGGGGGATCCCCTGGTATTTCAACGGGCTTTCCATTGATCCGCGCGGTTTGAATGGCCCGCTTGGCAACTGAAACGAGGTCCCCCAGGCGGAACGGCTTGATCAGATAATCGAACGCGCCGTGTCGAGTTGCTTCGATTGCAAGATCCGTGGTCGTGTAGGCCGTCATCATGATGACCGGAAGCCTGGGTTTGGATTCATGAAGCTTTTCGAGCAACTCCATTCCCCCCGTTCCCGGTAGCCTGAAATCGGTAATGACGGCATCAAAATCGTCCTCCAGCGCTGCGGTGAGCCCTTTCGTCCCATCCCTCGCCACGGTTGTCTGAAAACCCTCGGTCTGGAGAAGATCGGAGACCGAATCCGCAAGTTGAGGGTCATCCTCAACTACTAGTAACCTAACTACGGAACTCATTTCGTCTATTGCAAGCGGTTGTCATTTCCCCAAGAAGGGAAATGAAATTTATGGAGGCTTTAAAAGGGGGGAGGGAGCAGGCCCGAAACCGGGCTCTGCGCCTGCAAAGCGCCAAAGGATAAACCACGATTCCCACTTTGATCAACAATTGATCAAAGAATCTGATAAAATTTGCAGCCGTAACTCTCGCTCCTGAGGTTTTACGCCCTTAATCGAGGATTTCCCTCGCACCCGCTTCGGTTCCGTTGTACAATTCGCTTCCAGTTGATCTGTTCCTTATCTTTCTCTGATTCTTATGAGCGGTAGACCCATCGAAATTTTATTGGTTGAAGACAGCGCTGCCGATATCCGGCTAACGGAAGAAGCTCTCAAAGAGGGCAAAGTTCAAAATCACCTCAATATCGCTCGCGATGGGGAGGAAACGCTTCAGTTTTTGCGGAAAGAAGAACCGTTCAGCAATGCCCCCAGACCGGACCTGATCCTGCTCGACCTGAATCTTCCGAAAAAGGACGGGAGAGAAGTCCTTCAAGAGATCAAAGCGGATGCAGATCTGAAGAGCATTCCGGTAGTGGTCATGACAACTTCCCAGGCGGAGGAAGACATCATCAAGGCATACAATCTGAACGCCAATTGCTACATCACCAAGCCTGTCGATCTCGACAAATTTATCGACGTGGTCAAGAGCATCGAAGATTTCTGGCTGACGATTGTTCGGCTCCCAACTACCCCTTAGACTTTCGGCTCAAGCGGCCAGCCAAACCCTCTGCACCCTTTCATCCATGGATTCTGCCGTTTCTGCGACACCTCCAGGCACCAACGCACGAGACGACCTCCCGGGAGAGCTTAACATTCTCCTGATTGAGGACAACGTCGCCGATGCAAGGCTCGCCGAGCACATGCTTCGCGAAGAGCCGGATCGCATGGTGGTCAATATCCAGACCCACGCGACCCTTTCCGGTGCGATTGAAGCCCTTAGTGCCGAGCCCGACCGGTTCGACGTGGTGCTCCTCGATTTGTCTTTGCCTGACAGCATGGGGCCCGAGACATTTCAACAAATTCACCAGACCGCGCCGAAACTGCCCATCATCGTTCTGAGCGGCCTGACCGACGAGGAAATGGCAACCCATTTGGTGAGTATGGGGGCGCAGGATTACATGCTGAAGGATGGCATGGAGCCGGCCACAATGCGTCGTTCCATTCGGTATGCCATTGAGCGAAAGGCAAGTAGCGAAAAGCTGACCAAGCTCAACGCGGATCTCGAGCGAAAGAATGAGGAGCTGAAGACGATGCAGCTTCAGCTGATCCAAGCCGAAAAAATGGAATCCATCGGCCGGCTTGCTGCAGGTGTTGCTCACGAGGTCAAGAATCCACTCGCCATGATCCAACTCGGCGTGGATTACCTGATGGAAGGCGTCGACGTCAACGATCCGAACCTCGCGAAAATTCTTGGCCGAATGCAGAATGCCGTTGTTCGCGCCGATGCCATCATTTGCGGCTTGGTCGATTTTTCCTCAGCCCGCCAACTCGACCTTGAAACCGGAGATATCAACGCCCTGGCGGAGAATTCACTCCTGCTGGTAAAGCATGAGGTCACGAAAAAGAGCATCCAGATTGACTCCAGCTTCGAGTCGAACCTGCCGTTGGTGAAAATCGATCATGCGAAGATGGAGCAGGTTCTGATCAACCTGTTGATGAACGCGATTCAGGCGATGCCCGAAGGCGGAAGGCTGGGAATTTCAACCGTCGCCAAGACGTTGGAGTCCCACGAACGCGATCGCGGCGCACGGACAGTTGACCAACTGAGAACGGGGGATCCGGTGATTGTCTTGCGGATTGACGACAGTGGATGCGGAATTCCCCCTGACAAGATCGACCAGATTTTCGACCCCTTCTTCACAACCAAGGAAACCGGCCAGGGAACTGGTTTGGGATTGACTGTGGTCAAAAAAATCATCGAGCTTCACAAGGGACTGATTAGTCTGGAAAACCGGCCCGAGGGCGGTTGCCGAACGGAAATCATTCTAAAGGCAGCTCAGCAAAGCCCGGAAACCGAACAGGTATGAAGCGAGTTTTGCTCATCGACGACGAAGTCGACTTTACCGAATTGGCTCAGGTTGCCCTGGAGCGTAGTGGCGAATTTGAACTCCGAACCTTGAACGATGCGCGCAATGCTCTGGACGTGGCTCGCGAATTTAAGCCCGACTTGATCGTGAGCGATATCGTAATGCCAAACAAGGATGGAGCGGAACTCGTTCGTGAATTGAAGCAGGACCCCGTTTTAAAGGCGATCCCGGTAATCGTGATGTCGGCTCTGCTTAACGAAAACGCCATTGCCTACAAAGAAATCGGGGAACTGGATGTTGCTGAAATCCTGGAAAAACCCATCAAGTTGGGTCAACTCCGTGAACGAATGCGGGAAGCTCTCGGTTAAGAGCAGTTTCCCTAAATTGACCTAGAATCATGAGAAAACGCCTACTCATCATCGATGATGACAAAGAATATGCCGAGACTCTGCAGATGAACTTGGAGCGAACCGGTGAGTTTGACGTGCGAACCATCAATTACAGTCCGCGATCGGTTTCCGTCGGCAAAATCGTTCAGCCCGATTTGATTCTTCTCGACTTCACGATGCCAGATCACGACGGCGCCGAAGTTCTTCAACACCTGTCCAGCCAGCGACGGCTCGCAACGGTTCCCGTAATCATGTGCACCGCCCTGGCTGATATTCCCGACAAGGAATCATTGGCAGGGAACGTGAAAGCAATCTTTCGGAAGCCGGTACGGTTCGGCGAACTTCTGGAGCGAATCCGAGCCTTGATCGCGGAAAACGAAGCGGCTCAATCCACCTCCTGATCCAAGTCGTCGAATTCCAGTTCGGCGTCAGGAATCTCCGGTTCGGGGGCCAATTCCTCTTCCGTGGTGATCTCTTCGAGATCCTCGTCGCTTGCGACCTCCAATTCCGGCTGTTCTTCAGCGGTTTCGGCAACGACCTCATCCGGATTCGCAACGGCATCTTCAAAGTCGGGGACCTCGATCACATCATTCGGACGCCACTTGAAGCTGAGTTTCCAAGTCTCGCCAATTTCATGCCCCTGTGCTTCGGGACTTCCCAACTGATTGAGTATCCGGCTGATTTCATTGCGAATCCCATCGCGATAGAGATCCCGGGGAATCACGAAGTAGAGAAATCCTGAGGCACGACTCGTGCACAGATAGAGCAGCCGGCGCGCCAGCCACATGCGTTCCGGATTGTCGATCGCATCAATATGCTCGGGCATTCCTTCGATGACGACGATCGGATGTTCCAATCCCTTGATGCGCCGATTTACGAAAGCTTCCAGACTCCCCGAACTCACATCGTAGTATTCGATCCCGGAATCTGGAACCAAATCCGAAGTCATCGAGTCCTCAAAGCGCAACCAAAGAACCTTTTGATGCTCAACGCGTTGATTCTCCAGCATCTGCAACACGTCGTTACCGCGCTCAAACATATCAACGGTTCGACGCCAGTGATTTCCCGGGTGGGAATCATTTCGCATCGTGACGATGCATTGCTGTGAGGTGAGATTGGTCGTCACCTTGGCTCCCAGACAGCCGCGTAGACTCATGTTGAGCTCACTGTGAGTCGGCACTTCTTCCGCATCGGGACAAATCATCAAACCGCGATCCGAGAACCACCGGAAGAGCAGCGCCAATCCCGTAATCGCAGCCGGATAGGTCTGACGATAGCTTCGAGTCATGGTCGTCGTCTTGCGGGAGAAATTCAGTCCTTCGATGATCTTCGGTTTATGCCGATCCTGTCGAAGCCGTTGCTGATGATCAAGTGCGACGGCGAGGTAATTTCCCCGTTGGCGGCCATGCCATTGCGCAATTTTGACCTGATCCTCCAGCGTCAAATCCTGAGCTTCATCAATCGCGAGCACCGTGCAGTCATCGGGAATTTCTCCACTCCATTGGGCAAAGGTGATCGGAGCCATCGCCGGTGCAGCTCCGTTTAGAGACACGAACTCAGAGCGGAATCGATCGAAATAGCGCTTCAGCGCTTCAACCTGGGCCAGACTCATGGCATAGGCATAAATCCGGCGCCCGCCGAGAGGCGGCATCGCAGCCGGCAAATTGTCTCCGACGGGAACCAGCACTTTCAAAAACGAGCCTCCGGGAGCCCTTTGAATCCAGTAATCCGTCGCAAACACGCAAATGGAATAGGCCAAAAGCACACTTTTCCCGGAACCAGCGGCACCGGAAATGGCCCAATGGGTCCGCTTCTGTCCCAACCGCAACTTCGTGAAAATTCCTCCGTCAAGAATGAGGCGAGAATTTCGAACATGATCGAGCGCATCAATGAAATTCGGATGGGGAAAATTCTCTTCGCGCCGACCTAAATGTAGGCGGGAAAGGTATTCAGAGGAATAGACGGAAACGGCTTTCCAGCCCTGCTGTTTCATGCGCTTCAACTTCCGCCGAAACAAGTTGCCGGTCATCGCGATCAGCACAAGGCCATCGTCGTACACCTCTTTGATCTCTTTGGGATGCTTGCCCGAATGAACGACCCACCCCTCGATCCGCGGACCATCCCGAAATTGAAGATTCAGGTTCTGATAGAGCGCCCGCGCCTGATTCCGCACCTGTTTTTTGGAGTCCTTTGCCCTCCCGAAATACAAGGCAAACCAATATTTGCTGCTTTCGACGATGGGACGGGACTTCTCGGAACTCCACCTTCTGAGGACGTTCTCTTTACACTCCACAATGACCAATTTTTCCCGATCACCTTTGCGAAAGTGTAACAAGTGATCTGCCTGATTGGCATAGAGATGCTCCTCGGGAGTGTCCGACCGAAAAAGCGGAACGTTGGAAAGTACGCCATAAGGAAACTTCTCCCTGAGAATTTTGCCTGCCTTGTCTTCTTGCATTCGTTTTCGTCAGACCACCTCGGCCGAGCGATATGACGATTACAGGAGATGGTTTTTTTTGACAATCACGAAGTTGAAGAAACTCCGTCAGTCCGGCGCCTCCACCTAACTCAGTGCCGTAACTGCCGCGTCGATCGAATCCAAATCCTCGACTCGAATGACCGTCACGGACTTGTCGATCCGCTTCATGAGTCCGGCCAAAATTCCCCCGGGCCCCAATTCAAGAAAGGTTGAATGACCTTCAGCGATCAACTTCTGAATGCTCTCCGACCAACGGACGCTTCCGGAAACTTGTCGTGCCAAGGTTTCGCGAATATCGGATTCGTCCGTCACCGGGCGGGCATCGACATTGCAGTAAACCGGAATCGAAGGAGCCTTCATCGAAGCTTCTTCCAGAACGGGAATGAGCTGATCCTGAGCGGTCTGCATCAGCCGCGAATGATAGGCACCGGCGACTTCGAGCTTTTTCGCAATGCGAATCCCTTTCGCCTTGGCGCCGGCGATTGCCTGATCGATGCCCTCTTCCGAACCTGAAATGACGATCTGGCCCGGTGCATTGAAATTCGCCACATCCACGTCGCATTCTTCAGCCAATTCGCGAACGGCATCGTCGGTTCCCCCCATCATTGCCGCCATCGTGCCCCGATTCGCCGTTGTCGCTTCCTCCATAAACGCTCCTCGCTTTCCCACCAACTTGAGACCGGTTTCAACATCGAACGTTCCGGCTGCGGCGTGTGCCGTAAACTCACCAAGAGAAAGCCCCGCTGCGGCAACCGGGTTGAGATCGGGCAACCGCTCTTTCAAAATGTTGAGACATGACAGGCCGTGAAGATAGAGTGCAGGCTGGCAGCGAGACGTTCGCGTCAATTCGTCGATCGGCCCCTCAAACGTGGCGGATGTCAGGTCGAATCCCAGAAGGTCATTTGCCTGCGAAAACAATTTCGAAGTCGGCTCGTGACTCTCCGCCAGATCTTTCGCCATGCCCACTTTCTGGGCACCCTGTCCGGCAAACAAAATCACAACGTCTTTTGGCATGGCGCGCATCTACGGGGTAATTGATTGCCAAATCAACCGGGAATTTGATCCCGCATCCATGGTTCTGCCAGCGCAATGGCTTGGCGGAGAAATTCGCCCCCTCTTTCCATCGCCTCAGCGACAGGGATCTCCGTCGGGCTGATCACGATGACGCGATCAAATTCTTCTTCCAACCGTGGGGCTCCATCCGTCCTTCCAGCAACCGCCAGGACAGGCTTGCCAAGCTCCCTCGCCAGCAATGCGACCCCGTGTGGCCCTTTTCCCTGAAGTGTTTGCGCATCCAGACTTCCTTCACCTGTGATCACCAGGTCGGCTTTTTGAATTTCGGCGCGGAGGTTGAGCAAGTCGGCAACCAACTCAAATCCGGGTTCCAGCGTGGCACCACAAAATGCGAGACAACCGAATCCCAGGCCGCCCGCCGCCCCTGATCCTGGTATTTCCCGAAAGTCTCCCCCAACGAGATTGGCGAGATGCTCCAGTCGTTCTTCGTGGTTCGCCAATTGACTTTCTTTCACGCCCTTTTGTGGTCCATAGACCCGAGTTGCGCCTTCCGAACCGAGAAGGGGATTGCTGACATCACAGGCGGCCGAAAACTCCGGAAGTTCCAGGCGGTTGCTCACATCGATCCGCCGGACCTGCAGCAAGTCGCGAGGAATTTCCTCAACATCCTCACCTTGGTCGTTCAAAAACCGCACGCCCAGCGCCTTGGCCATGCCACTTCCACCATCGTTGGTTGCGCTCCCTCCCAACCCCAGCAAAATACGCTCGGCCCCCTTCTCAACCGCGTTCCGAATCAACTCGCCCGTTCCAAACGTTGAAGCGACCCAGGGATCCAGTTCGTCCGGATTGAGACGCCACAGTCCGGAAGCATGGCTCATCTCAATAATCGCCGTTTTCGGAGGCCCTGGGACCAAGCCGTAACCGGATTCAACAACCCGCCCCAGCGGATCGCGAGCTGAACAACGAATCCATTCCCCAGCGAGTGCATCGGTTAGTGCTTCTGCGGTCCCCTCCCCTCCGTCAGCGATCGGGAGGCATGTCGCAGACCAATCGTGCCCCAATGCATCTTGAATAGTTTCCGCCGCCTCCCGGGCGGTCATCGAACCTTTGAATTTGTCGGGAGCAATGAGTACGCGCATTGAGGCTACAATTCACAGTGCTGATTGTAATGCAACGACGGGGAACAGATTGCGACTTGGTAGATACACAACACACACCAGCTTAGACAATGAGCCCCACTCAATCCCCCGACCGACAAAGGTCGATGGCTCGGGATACAAGCCTCGACCCAACCTCGCCCCCAAATCCTCCCTCAACCTACACGACCGAAATTAACCCGGCCTCCTGCCTGAGCACTGAGCTTTGGCGAGGAGAGCCGGGACAGGGAGCAAAGATTCGAATCAGCGGCTTCTGGGAAAAAGTCGACCGCCACGGAAATTGCATTCTCAACGACTCCTGCTCGGTGAAGCTTTGCCTGGTAATCATGGATTCAACTTGCGAAATCCCCTACAAGATCGGCCCGCTCTCCTACCTGGGAACAGCCATGGAATTCGGCCCATACGATTTCCCCTCCCGTATCATGGCCAGCGTCAACGACCTCTACTTCCACGAACACCGTCAACATTTCGACTCACCGTTGAAGGCAACTGTCGAACCGATCTTTCGAACACGACGACCAAGGCGATCACGACTTCGTTTTGAAACCAACCAAGCGGCCTGAGTCACTCCCCGCCATTCTTTAACCGAATTACTGGATTTCTGTCCTCGTTTTTCTCAAGATTCTTGGCGATACCGTAACCGACCATTCGGAAAGGCGTCATCAACTGTAATCCGACGCAAAGTCCGGCATGCCAAGCGCCAAACATGGCACAATACGAAGACGACGATTGGAACCGCCTCCTCCAGCAAGTGCGGCAAGGGAATTCCTCTGCCGGAAAAGCGATGGTAGAGCGCCTTTATCCAACCGTGATTCGGATTGTGCGCAATCATCGGCCGTTTGCCATGGACGAAGAAGACTTGGCGCAGGAAGTTTTCATGAAGATGTTCGCCAAATTAGAGACCTATCGCGGCTTACAACCCATCGAGCACTGGGTCTCCAGAATCGCGCGCAACACTTGCTACGATCATTTGCGGAAGCAACAGCGACGGGGCGAACTGCGCTATGCAGATCTACGCGAAGAGGAAACTCACGTGTTGGAGGCGATGCTTTTCGAGAACGCGAATTCCGACACCATGCTGGATACAGCTCAAGGAGTGAAAGACCTCCTGAACCGGCTCTTGGCGACCTTGAAACCGAGAGAACAGCAGGTGCTCCGAATGCTCGACCTCGAAGAAATGCGGGTCAAAGACATCGCCGAACAGCTGAATTGGGGCGAATCGCGAGTGAAAGTGACCGCGTTTCGAGCTCGCAAGAAACTCCGGGCCACGCTCGAAAAACTCGAACCACAACTTCAACATGAAAAGTGAACCCGACCTCAATTTTGAGCCTTGGAACCGCCTGATAGCAGCTTTCCGGATGCTTTTTCCTTCCGAAAAAGCGGATGACACCCAGGCCCCTGTTGGATTTTCCACGCGGGTGGTCGCGCAATGGCAAGAATGGAGAAAAAATGAACTGTTTCGAGCCTGGGAGCGGACGTCCATTCGAACCGCCATCGCCTGTTCAACCTGCGCGGTCGCTTTTGGTCTCTTTAGCTTCGTAAAGGAACAGAGTGAGCGCCGCCAAGAACTATTGGTTGTTCCACCCCTCGAAGAATCGGCAAACGGAGACTTCAGCGAATGATGGTAAGGCGCTATCTAAAAATCGTCGCGGCGCTGCTGGTCATTTTGATCGCCGGTGTCGGAATCGGTTATTCGGTAGGGCTTCGCGAAGGCAAGCAACGTCATCGCAAGATGGGCAAGCCGGAAGGTTGGGCGACGATGATGATGAATCGTTTGGATAGCGAATTGGATCTTACCGCCGAGCAACGAGACGCCATCCAGCCCATTTTGCAAAAAACGAGTTCCGAGCTGCACCAATATCGAAGAATGGCGATGAATCGCAGTTGGACCTCAATTCGGGAGTTTTACGAAGAATTGGAAACTCACCTCTCGGACGAGCAGAAAGAAGAATTGAAAGCTTCACGGCAAAAAGTCAGAGAGCGACTGCAGAACCAGCCCAACCGGAAAGGAGAACCATCTCCTCCACCCGGGCCCCCGTGGCCCCGTTCAGGCGGTATTCACCCCAGTGAGCCCAAAGACTGAGCCCTTCATCGGGATGCAGGATGAAAATAATGTGGAAATTGATACATAGCAGCATTTGACAGTTAATTTATGGAAATTATAGTAAAACACTAAAATTAGCCTGCGCTACCTTTGCTACAATGAGCCCCACTAATATTTCCCCCCCCCCTTCAGGCACACCACAGCTTCCCAAAGGCAATGAAACCATCGTCTTTGTCGAAGATGAGGAGTTGATCCGAAAGCTGTTCCACCGCGTGCTTGATTCTCTGGGCTATGAAGTCATAACCGCAGCTGACGGAGCGATTGCTCTTGAACTGGTCAAAGACTTCACCGACCGCATCGACCTCATCCTCAGCGACGTTGTCATGCCCAATGTTCGCGGACCCGAGTTCGTAAGCCAAGCCCGTAAGATTCGGAGCGACTTTAAAGTTCTCTACACCACGGGCTATACGATTGAGGCAGCCTTGGGCGACGCCTTTGCCAACACTCCTGAAGAGCGCTATGCGGATCTGCTCCCCAAACCCTACACGCCACAACAACTGGCGGTCCATATTCGAAGAATCCTCGATGAGGAAAGGGTTGCTGCCTAGATCAGCGTTTTTTCCCACGACAATTTCGTAAGATCCGTTTTCCGAATAAAATCGGAAAACGGATTTTTCTTGTAAACTTCAGGATTTGGCTGTCGAAACGTTGACACCAATCATAGCAAGCATAGTCTCAAAACTATGCGTAAAACCCTCGCCTTTCTGCTCTTCGCATTGCCCCTCTTCAATGAAGTCGTAATTGGTCAGACTTCGGAGAATCAACCCGTTCCATACTGGATCTGGACGGACGATGCCAACACTGACACCGCTTACTTTCGCAAAGAGTTTGTCGTTCCAGCCAACCTCACCAAGGCCAAGCTGGCCGTTTCAGCGGACGACAATTTCCTGCTCTTCATCAACGAGACTCGCGCGTTCAACGGTCGAGACTGGAGCAAGATTCAAATTGAAGACATCACTGCGCTGCTTCGAAAAGGCGCCAAAAACGTCATCGCGGTTCGCGCCGCGAACGAAGGGGGGGCCGCAGGATTCATCGCAAGGCTCAGCTTGGAAACAGATCAGGGCCCGAGTGGTAGCCGGATAATCACAACGGATGGCAACTGGAAGGTGAGCCCGAAAGCTGAAAAAGGGTGGATGGCTGCAAACTTCACCCCCAAAGCAACATCCAAGCTTTGGAAGAAAGCCACCAAACTCAATCCCGCCGGGTCAGCGCCCCGCGAACTGATTACCGCAAAAGCTCTGAGTGGCGACGCTCTCCGCACACCAACCGCAACGCCGGTCGATAGCATCAAACTGCCCGAGGGATTCAAAGCTGAACTTATTTACTCCGTTCCCAAAGAGACTCAAGGCTCATGGGTCTCCATGACGGTGGATGATAAAGACCGACTCATCGTCAGCGACCAATACGGGTGGCTTTATCGCTTCAAAACTCCCGGCCCCAACCAGACGCTGACATCGAGTGACGTTGAAAAAATTGAAATCGATCTGGGGGGAGCCCAGGGATTGCTTTGGGCGCACGATTCCCTGTATGCGGTGCTCAATACCAAGGAGCACGGAGGACGCGGCTTGTATCGGGCGCGCGACACCAACAATGACGACAAGCTGGATAAGGTTGAGCTGCTGAAAAAATTTGAGGAGAGCGGTGGTGAACACGGCCCCCATGCCGTGCTTCTGGGGCCCGACGGAAAGTCTCTCTACGTTGTCTGCGGGAACCAAACCGCGCTCCCGGAAGGATCAAGCTCCCGGGTTCCACCCGTTTGGGAGGAGGATCAGGTCATGCCTCGAATTTACGGTCGCGGGTTCATGAAAGGTGTCGAAGCTCCCCGCGGTTGGATCGCGAAAACGGATCCGGAAGGCAAAAGCTGGGAAGTGATCACGACCGGCTTCCGAAACGAATATGATGCGGCCTTCAACCGCCATGGTGAGCTGTTTTCCTATGACGCTGACATGGAGTGGGACCTCAACACCCCGTGGTATCGCCCAACCCGTATCAATCACGTGATCAGCGGCGCGGAATTCGGTTGGCGTAACGGGTCCGCCAAGTTTCCAGAATATTATAGCGACAGTTTCGGAGCCGTCGTCGACATCGGCCCGGGTTCGCCAACCGGAGTCGTCTTTGGATACGGAGCCAAGTTTCCCGCCAAATATCAGGAGGCATTGTTCATCTGTGACTGGAGCTACGGAAAGATGTATGCGGTTCATCTCCAACCTGACGGATCGAGCTACAAGGCTGATTTTGAGGAATTCATGGCCGCTCAGCCGCTTCCATTGACGGACCTGGTCATCCATCCCGACGGCAATATGTATGTCGCGATTGGCGGTCGCAGGGTTCAATCCGGACTCTATCGCGTCAGCTACGTTGGCAAGGAATCAACCAAGCCAGCTCCCCTTGCCAAGGGTGGCGAACAAGCTCGTGAATTACGCAAAAAACTGGAAAAATGGCACGGGGTAGAAAGTCCCAGTGCGATTCTCGAAGCTTGGCCTCACCTTGCGAGCACCGACCGGGCCATCCGCTATGCAGCCAGGGTTGCGCTGGAGCACCAACCCATCGACCAATGGATTGGCCTTGCCGTTTCCGAACCCAATCCTCAGGCGAAACTGGCTGCAATGATCGCCGCAGCGAGAGTCGGAACCGCACGCAAAGGTACGGAAAGCGACATTTTCAGTGCGCTCAGCACCTTGGATTACAACCGCCTCAACAAGCAACAGAAGCTCGACTTTCTCCGGGCTTACGGCCTGACGATTTCCCGATTTGGTGGAGAGTTTCCTTACAACTACAGCCCCTCTCAGAAACAGCAGCTCATCGCTCAACTCGATCCCCTCTTCCCTGCCAAATCACCGGAAGAGAACCTCGAGCTTTCCGCCTTGCTTGGAGCCCTTGGCGCCAAATCGCTCCCGAAAAAAGGCGTTCAACTGTTGAACAGCGCGCCTTCCCAGGAAGAGCAAATTGCCTACGCCAAGAATCTGAGACTGGCCAAAGACGGCTGGACTCCGGAACTTCGCGAATCCTATTTTCAGTGGTTCGTCCGCGCCAAAACCTACAAAGGCGGCGCAGCATTCGGCAACTTTCTCGACAGCATCCGGAAGGACGCCGTTGCCCAACTGAACCCAGAGCAACTCGCCGCTCTGAAACCGATTCTGGAAGCAAAACCCGAATCCACGACCCCACAGTTCAGTTTCAAAGCCCGCAGCTTCGTCAAGAACTGGACGGTCGATGACCTTGACGACGTGATCAATGTTGGTCTCGAAGGAAACCGGGACTTCGCGAATGGCCGAAATGTGTTTGGCACGACGGGCTGCTACGCCTGCCACCGTTTCAATCAGGAGGGGGGAGCGATCGGCCCTGACCTGACCAGAGTTGCGGGTAAATTCAGCCCCCGCGACCTCCTTGAATCCATCACCAACCCCAGCAAGGAGATCTCCGACCAGTATGGCGCGATGATCTTCGAGATGAACGACGGCAGCACCGTGATCGGGCGAATCATGAACCTCAGCGGCGATGCGTTCCAAGTCAGCACGAACATGTATGCGCCGAGCGACACGACCAAGGTGGATCGCAAGCTTCTCAAGGACATGCGTCCCTCACCGGTATCCATGATGCCTCCGGGATTGATCAACACCCTTGAGAAGGATGATGTGCTGGATCTCCTCGCCTACCTCCTCTCGAAAGGCGACCAGAACGATCCCGTTTTCAGCACGAGCGTATCCAATCCGGCCGCAAAGCCCAAAATGGCGGCGAAAAAAGCTCCCGTGAAACCCAATGCGGAATTGAAAGCTCCCCCCAAAGGATTCACTTCCCTCTTCAATGGGAAAAATCTGGACGGCTGGCACGGCAACAACCCTCACGGACGAGCGAAAGCTGAGAAACAGGGAGCTGACGCCCTGAAGGCTGAAGTCGCCAAACAAAAGGAAGAGTTCGCAGCTCACTGGAGCGTCGAAAACGGCGAGCTGGTCAACGACGGACACGGCCCATACGCAACTCCGGATCGCGAGTTTGGCGACATCGAATTTCACATCGATTACAAGACCGTCGCGAAAGCGGACAGCGGAATTTACCTTCGCGGCACGCCCCAGGTTCAAATCTGGGACTACACAGATGAGAAGAAGTGGAAAATTGGCGCGGACAAAGGATCTGGAGGGCTGTGGAACAACAGCGCGGGAGCTCCGGGCAAGGATCCAAAAGTGCTCGCGGACAAAGCTTTCGGCCAGTGGAACAACTTCAGAATTCGACAGCTCGGCGCACGAACCTGGGTTTGGCTCAACGATCAACCCGTGGTCGATGGAGCCATCTGGGAGAATTACTGGGACCGTAGCGCGCCGCTCCCAAAAACAGGCCCGATACACTTGCAAACCCATGGCGGCGAAATCCGCTGGCGGAATATCTTTGTGAAGGACTATTCAGGGGATGAGGCCAACGGTCTGCTCCGCGGAAATGATGCAGCGCAAGGGTTCAAGTCCGTGTTCAACGGTAAGGACTTCAGCGGTTGGCAGGGCGCCGTGGAGAATTACGAAGTCGTCGATGGCGCCATTCGCTGCAAGCCTGGTCACGGCGGAGTTCTCTTTACCAACGAACAATACACCGATCACGTCATCCGGCTTGAATTCAAGCTGCCCCCGGGAGGCAACAATGGCCTTGCCATTCGCTATCCCGGCAAAGGGGATGCTGCTTACGGCGCGATGTGTGAGCTGCAGGTTCTCGACAACACCGCCGAAAAATACGCCAAGCTGGATCCACGGCAATACCACGGCAGCCCCTACGGAATGGTCCCCGCCAAGCGCGGTTATCTTCGCCCCGTGGGACAATGGAATTACCAGGAAGTCACGATCAAGGGATCCACCATCAAGGTGGAACTGAATGGCTCGGTCATCGTTGATACGGACCTCAGCAAAATCACCCAGAAGGACTTCATGAAGGAACGCCCTCATCCGGGTAAAGACCTCAAGAAAGGCCACTTTGGATTCGCGGGACACAACGATCCCGTCATGTTCCGGAACATTGCGATCAAGTCGCTCTAAGTCCGGAACCAGGACACGATTCCGAATCCCAACCAGACCGCCAGCAGTCCGACAACGATGCTTGCCCCAATGTTGGCCAATCCCAGGCCAACCTGCCCGGCACGCAGGAGTTCCAATGTCTGAAGGCTGAAGGTTGAGAAGGTCGTCAAACTCCCCAAAAACCCGGTGGTCAGGAGCAATCGCGTCTCCTCAGTCACGCTTTTGACATTGACCGAGTATCCAAAGAACACGCCGATTAGAAGGCAACCAATGATATTGGCCGCAAAGATCCCCCAGGGAAATCCGGACAACGTCTGCCAGCGATCCACGGCTCCAGCCAGGAGGTGACGACAAACGGCTCCAAGAAACCCACCAATTCCGACAAAGAGAATCAGCTTCATCCCGCCTTCTTGGCGTTGGCTGCCGCCTTCTTGCGAGCAACCCCGACTTTGGGTGCCGCACCTTTCGGATTCAGTCGATGAAGGCTGGTTGGAACAAAGAGCCCATCTTTCCGGATCAGTTTGCCATCGAAGTAAATCTCGCCGCCTCCCCAGTCTTTCCGCTGAATTTGCACCATGTCCCAATGCACCTGGCTGCGATTGCCGTTGTCCGCGACACCTTCGTAGGCTTGGCCTGGCGTAAAGTGAAAAGAACCACCGATCTTCTCATCAAACAGAATGTCACGCATCGGCTCCTTGATCTCGTTATTAAAGGCGATCGCAAATTCCCCGATATAACGGGAGCCTGCATCTGAATCGAGAATGCGATTCAGTGCTTTCGTATTGCTTGATGTCGCATTCACAATTTTGCCACGCTCAAACTCCAGGCAAACATTGTCGAATGCCGTTCCCTGATACACGGTTGGCGCATTGTAGGTAATCTTGCCTTCCACGCTTTCTTTGACGGGAGACGTAAAACACTCTCCATCTGGAATGTTATGGGTTCCTCCGCAGGCAATTGCCTCCAAACCTTTGATACTGAATCGCAGATCCGTCTCCGGTCCCATGATGTGGACATGATCCGCCGCATCCATCATCCGTTTGAGAGCGCGCATCGCAGGCAGCATGCTCTTGTAGTCCAACAGACAAACCCGGAAGTAAAAGTCCTCAAAAGCTTCCGTGCTCATATTCGCCTGCTGCGCCATGGCGGTCGTTGGCCAGCGCAAGACACACCAACGGGTTTTGTTGACGCGATGATTCAGCGTTGGCCGCATCTTCGAAGCAATCAGCTTCATCTTGTCTGCAGGGACGTCGCTCAACTCGTTGATATTATTACTTCCACGAATCGCAATATATACATCGATCCCTTTCATCTGATCGAGCGACTGACGCCCGATGATGTTATATTGTTCTTCAGTGGCATGGAGACCCAACTCACGATTGATCTTCGCTTGATGGAGATTGACCAATGGCGTCGCCTTTGCCGCACGAACAGCCCTTACCAGTGCAATCGTGATCGAATCCGGTACATCAAAGGCTTCAATCAGGACTTTGTCGCCCTTTGTAACACTGGTTGAATAGCGGACAAGTTGGCGAGCGAGTTCATCAATCCGTGGGTCGTACATGCGGCGAAGATACAGGTTAAAGCAGGACTTCGCAACGCCTGTTCAATCACCTGAACGTCGTGAAATCTTGGCAACGTGGCAAATTCTCCAATATCGCAGGCCTCTTCGCCCTCTCCCGTTTTGAATGCTCGCTTCGCAAATTGATCAATCATTAGCCTCATTTCCCTCTTGTCTCGTAGCTCGCGAATCCCTGATGATCATTTAAGCTTGTTGTTGCACCATGTGGAAATAGTCCACACCCCCTTAAACACCCCCGCCATGAGTACTGCTGAGCTTCCGGAATATCAAATATTCTCCATTCTTCGTTCTGGAGAAGAAACTCCAATTGGACCTTATAGCCAAAACCAATTGGTAGAGCTCCTCAATGAAGGAGCGATCAAATCCAAGGACTTCGTTTTCTACGAAGGCCTGGAGAACTGGACTCCCATTTCGGAGGTCTTTGATTTGCATCAGGCGATCGCCAATTTTGAAGACGATGGCCAAGACCGCGAAATGTTGACGGATGCCTTCAACAAACTGAGTTCGGCTCTCGGAGATGATGAAGACATCTTTTACATCGCCGTGCAGGATCTTCCCGCACTCAGCCTTACCGGTCCCGTCCGACTGACGAGTCCGATTTCGGTCGCAATCACCAATTTACGAATCTGCGTGATTCACCACAAAATGACCGGCACGCTCGAGTTCGACATCTATGGCGTTGATGACGTCTGCGACGCCACCGAGCGGATCAAACCTGGAGAGAAAAAGGGAACCTTCAGTATCCTTCTCAATTCAGGAGAGCGTGTCGACATCGACAAGATTCCGCACCACCAATTGGAGCGTCTCTCCAAAATAGCCGGAGAACTTAAAAGCACAGAAGAAGCAACGACCTGAATTCAACAGCAGCCCCTTTCGGGCCGCCTTGGATCAGCCAGTTACCCGCATGGGCATCAACACGTAGAGGAAGGGCTCGTTGATGCGAAGGACGCCGGGGCTCATTTCATCGATCAAATCGAGGTGAACCTCATCCGTTTCCAGATTGCGAAGTGGCGCCATCAAGAATTCCGGATTGAACGCAATCGACATCTCATCCCCCTTGTAGGAGACCGGAAGGGATTCGCGCGCCTCTCCAACATCGGGCGAATTGGCCATCACCTCGATGTTGTCCTCGGTAAAGTGCATCTTGATTGAACTCGACTTATCGCTCGTGAGGAGCGACACCCGATGGACAATCTCGCGCAGAGTCTCGCGATCCATGGTGACACGATGCTTCGTTTCGCCGGGGATAACTTGGCGGAAATTCGGATAATTCCCCTCGATCAACTTACTGGTGAGCAGGTAGCCGTTCAACTCGAAGGCAATCTGGCTGTCGCTCACGGAAATCTTGACCTCACCAGCATCTGCCAACAGACGCTGCAATTCGTTCACAGCCTTCGTCGGAACAATGATTTCGCGCTCTTGGGAATCGGGAAACTCAAGATCACTATCAACCATTGCCAACCGCCGGCCATCTGTCGCCACCAGCGTTAGTTGCTGATCCTTGAACGAGCAGAAAATGCCGTTCAGAACGTAGCGAGTCTCATCGGTCGAAATCGCGTAGGAAGTCTTTTTCAGCCCCTCTTTGAGCACCTTCTGCTCAACGTTGAAGACGATCGCATCCTCAAAATCAGGCAGCGGAGGAAACTCGTCCTCACTCAAACCAAGAATTTTGAAGAAACTCGGCCCCGCATGGATGTGAGCGATGTTGTTCTCGTTGACCTCAAACTCGATCTCGCTGGTGGGCAGCTCCCGCACGATGGTCGCCAACTTCCGCGCCGGAAGCGTCGTCGAACCGCTAGCTTCCACATCTGCGCTGACGGAACCGCGAACACCGACGTCCAGGTCCGTTGTCGTCAGGCGAATTTCCCCGTCGGTTGCCTCCATCAAAACATTGGAAAGAATCGGCAAAGTAGTGCGGGTGCTCACGACGTGCTGAACCTGGGACAGGCCCTCCATGAATTTCTCTTTCGTGATCTTAAATTTCATAATGTGCGTCGTGCTTACCGCAGTATTTGCGTGGTTTACGATCCTGACGAACCTACAAGGTGTCGTGTAAATCGGGAGCATACTTCGTCGCAATGTCAACCCGTGTCCACCCGTTTTTCGCCTCGTTAGGACGGTTCATTTCCGACATTCTGACAAACAAATCTCGTGCAAAGAATCAGTTGCGCCCCAAATCACTTCGATTTAGGATCCTGCCCCTTTTTGGCCGACTTAGCTCAGTTGGTAGAGCACGTGATTTGTAATCTCGGGGTCGTCGGTTCGAGTCCGACAGTCGGCTCTCTCATTTCTTCCCAGGCTTCCGCGAATCAACCCAGGATATCCTTCACGACGTGCCCGTGCACATCGGTTAAGCGGAAGTAGCGGCCTTGAAAACGGTAGGTCAGCTTCTCGTGATCGATCCCCAACTGCTGCAACATTGTCGCGTGCAGGTCATGCACATGAACCGGATTCTCCGTGATGTTGTAGCAGTAGTCATCCGTCGCGCCATAGGTCATCCCCCGTTTGACTCCTGCGCCGGTCATCCAGATCGAGAAACAACGCGGATGGTGGTCGCGACCATAAACTTCCCGGGTCAATTTGCCCTGGCAATAGGAGGTGCGTCCAAATTCACCACCCCAGATGACCAAGGTATCGTCCAACATTCCACGCTGTTTCAGGTCCTTGACCAAGGCGGCCGAAGCCTGGTCTGCATCGCGACACTGTCCGGAGAGTTGATTGTGCAAATTCCCATGCTGGTCCCAACCCATATGAAACATCTGGATGAAACGCACATCTCGCTCCGCCAGTCGCCGGGCCAGTAGCGCATTGAAGGCATAGGTGCCACGCTTCATCACGTTGGGCCCATACATGTCGAGAATGTGCTGCGGCTCATCGGAAAAATCGACCAGCTCCGGCACGGAAGTCTGCATTCGGTAAGCCATTTCGTATTGCTGGATGCGGGTCGCGATTTCGGGATCGCCGAATGCTTCCAACTTCTGTTGATTCAATCTGCTGAGGTCATCAAGCATCCTGCGGCGCGCTGATTTGTCGAATCCGGCCGGATTCTTGAGATACAAGACCGGATCGCCCACCCCCATGAACTTTACTCCGGCATGCTGCGTCGGCAAAAAACCGCTCCCCCAAAGCCGGTCGTAGAGTGGTTGGCAGTTGGGACGCCCGGTTCCCCGCGAAGCCAGGGCAACGAAAGTCGGCAGATTGTTGTTGGCTGAACCGAGACCGTAGGAAAGCCACGAACCGATACTGGGCCTTCCGGCGAGTTGATGTCCGGTCTGAAAAAACGTGATCGCCGGATCGTGGTTGATCGCCTCGGTGTGCACCGATTTGATCAAGCACAGTTCATCGATGATCTCCGCCAGACGCGGCAACAATTCGCTGACCCAGGTTCCTGATTCGCCATGCTGTTTGAACTTGTAATAACTGGGCGTCACGGCAAACCGCGCCTGTCCCGATGTCATCCCGGTCAGCCGCTGTGAACCGAAGACCGACTTCGGGACATCTTGGTCAAACAGTTTGGCCAACTCTGGTTTGTAGTCGAAAGTCTCAAACTGCGACGGTCCGCCCGACTGGCACAAATAGATCACTCGCTTTGCCCGCGGAGCAAAATGAGGCATGCCCGGCAATCCGCCAGCGGCCCCTTCGGCAGACGCAGACTCCGCAGCGGTCGAGAGCGGCTGATTCAACAGCGACGCCAACGCAGCAGTCCCAATGCCGACTCCTGTTGCGGCGCGGCTGAAGAACTGCCGCCGCGTCGTCGTCATCGCGCGCTCTAATAACGGGTGCATCAGGTTAACCTTTGGTAATCGATTCATCTAAACAGAGGATCAGCGAAGCAATATTCGTCCAAGCCGCCAACTCAGCCGACGAGACGGTTTCGTCCAGGGGGGCTTC
>TARA_R110002096_G_scaffold365789_5_pt1 | contig 30918 bp, 24 predicted proteins | sample TARA_R110002096 | Tara Oceans TARA_R110002096 (sample SAMEA4397295) | marine metagenome | biome: Polar Biome; feature: [DCM] deep chlorophyll maximum layer (ENVO:01000326); material: water (ENVO:00002006), including particulate matter (ENVO:01000060) such as... | depth 35 m
AAGTTTGCTTTGATTGAACCAGTTATGATATTAGTAGAAGGTCTTTGGGTTGCAATGATTAAGTGAATACCAATTGCTCTTGCCAATTGTGCCAATCTGGCAATAGGTTGTTCTACTTCCTTACCAGCTGTCATGATTAAATCGGCGAATTCGTCAATTACCAACACAATGTATGGAAGGTATTTATGACCATTTTCGGGATTTAGCTTTCGATTAATAAATTTCTCGTTGTATTCCTTAATGTTTCTTACGAATGCAGTTTTAAGCAATTCGTAGCGATTATCCATTTCAATACACAAAGAGTTTAAAGTGTTGATTACTTTTTGATTGTCAGTAATAATGGCATCTTCAGTGTCTGGTAGCTTGGCCAAAAAGTGTCTTTCGATTTTATTGAAAAGTGTTAGTTCTACTTTTTTAGGATCTACTAAAACAAATTTTAATTGAGAAGGGTGTTTTTTATAAAGCAGAGATGTTAAAACAGCATTTAAACCTACCGACTTTCCTTGACCTGTAGCTCCTGCCATTAAAAGGTGAGGCATTTTCGCTAAATCAAATACAAAGGTTTCATTCGATATGGTTTTTCCCATTACCACTGGTAAGTCAAATTTTGAATTTTGAAATTTTTCAGAGGCAATCACAGATCGCATTGAAACAATGTCAGGGTTTTGGTTGGGGACTTCAATTCCAATAGTTCCTTTACCTGGAATTGGAGCAATGATTCTTATGCCAAGAGCTGCAAGACTCAAGGCAATATCATCTTCTAAGTTTTTAATTTTAGAAATTCTAACTCCAGGTGCTGGTATAATCTCATAAAGGGTAACTGTAGGCCCAATGGTAGCCTTAATGGATTGAATTTTAATGTTGTAGTTTTCTAAAGTGCTTACAATTCTATCTTTATTTGCTTCTAATTCCTCTTTATTGACTTTAATTTGCCCATCGCCATAGTCTTTTAGTAATTCAATGCCAGGCTTTTTGTAATTACCTAAGTCAAGTGTTGGGTCATATTCTCCATGATCCTTTACCAACTTATTGATTTCACTATCGCTTAAGGTTTCCTCTTTTTCAACTGGCTCTTCAATTTCTAAAGCTAAATCATCACTTGCTTCTTTTTGATCTTCAGTTGTTTCTTCTTCTTCTTCAGCATTTTTAAATGATTCAGGTTTACTTTCTTCAATATCAAGTTCTATTGCTTCAGAAGTTATATTTTCTTGTTGTTTTTCATCTTCAATTTCTGTTTTATTGTATTCATCTGTAATTATCGATTCAACATTGCTGTCTTCATTGTCTTCATCTTCAATCTCATTGGCACTTGTATCCTTCTTATCAGATTTTAGCATGCTAGTTAATGAGTTGAAGAAGGGTTTTAAATTAAATGACAGCATTAAGAAGGTAATTAAAAGGAAGAAAATAAACATTCCACTTCCAACTTTACCCAATATACTTTTTAAGAAAAGATTTAGTTCAAAACCAATTGCACCACCAAGAAAGTGAAGGTCGTTTTGGAAAAAGAAACCAAAAAAGAGCGAGAGCCAGATGAGCGCAAATCCACTGTTTTTGAATGTTTTTCCAAATGGTAATAGGCTAATTTTAAACAATAGTCGAAATCCTATCATAAAAAACAAAGCCACAAATAGAAAGGATCCTACTCCAAACCACTGATTAATGAATAAATGTGAAAGTGAAGCTCCAGTTTTTCCCAACCAGTTTTCAACCAATATCTCTGAATTAAAGAAGTAGTCGGAAAAGGTCAATTCAACTTTTGATTGATCTACCTTCCAAGTAAAAAGAAAAGAAGTGAAAGCAATGAGTAAATAAGCTGAAAATAAAACAAAGAAAAGTCCAAATGCTTGTTTGGTTTGCTCTTTTAGAAAGAAACCAAAGAAATTTCTAAACGGTTTTAGGAACTTACCTTGTTTACTTGGCTTTTTATTTGGCTCTTTTTTAGAGCTTGACTTTTCTTCAGATGTAGATTTAAATTGGTTTTTAGACATTTACTCGAATGACTTAATTTGAACAAAAATAAAGCCGTTTTAACAAATGCTAAAACGGCTGCTTAGAAGTTATGAACAGTGAATATTTTACATTCCTGCTCCAGATTGCATTTTTTGAATTTCTTCTAATGTCATCTCTTTAAAGTCAGCAGGGACTTCCATTTTTATTTTTTTTACTTTTTCTTCCTTAATTGACTTTACTTTAGAAATCTGTGTGAATTGCTCAGTCACTAATATTGATTCCATTGGATACCCTTTTATTTGTTTTAATTGAGCTTTTGAAACTAAGTTTGGTAATTCCTCTGTATAATAGATTGTCATTTCAGCACCTTCACTTTCAAAGTAGGCCTTTTTACATTTGTAACCTAAAATTTCTTTGGTCTCTTCAGAATATTCTATTTCAGGAATATCATCTTCTTCAACATCATTTAAATTTGTTCTTATAGCAATTTTATTTCCCATTGCATCTTGTAAGGTAATTGTTTCTCCTGTTTCACTATCAGATATTGTAGTTGTTTCACCACCCATGTTAGGTAATACCATTTTTGAAATATTGCCTTTAATGTAAGTAATAGATGAAGAAGGAAGCATACTAGCATATGGTTTCATTTCAACTGAAAGGTCTTCGTAGGTAATTTCAACTTCAATCACACCTTCAAAGTCTTGTGCATAAAGGGTTGTACCAAATAGAATTAAAAGAATAAAGCTTAAACGTTTCATATTTTATAATTTTAGTTTTAGTTTTAGCAAAAGTAAGCAAAAACAATGCCTACTTTACAGTAGCAAAAATTGCTTCAATTTCAGACTTTAATCTTGCAGGACTAACACTTTCATAGCCTTCTTCTAAAAGAATTTTATCTAATTCAATTGCTTCGTTGATGGTAACTTTATTTGCTGTAAAGCGCATGTGTGTATCGTAACTTATAATGTCATATTGCATTAAAACCCCTTCTATTTCTTTAAAAGGTGTGTGAGCATTTGGTTTAGGCAAGTTGATTTCATTGGTGTAAAAAAGGGTAAATGACCAAGTACTGTCTCCATTAACGGTAACATTTGCCGCTTTACAATTCATGCCCGCAATTTCACGAGTCTCATTTGTTTTCTTGATTGTAAAATCACTGAAGTTTTTATTCATTTCAACAATTTGATCATGATTTAACTTACTCGAATACTTTTTATTTAGCATTTTCACAGAATGAGTCAAACTCTCTTCTCCTTTTTGACAGATGATAGAAGTTTTAAACAAGCCCATTCCAGCAATAATGTCGCTTCTAAAACTACCGTCTATAAAAGTAGTCTCCATTTTTTTCGGCATTAAATCTAAGAGGTAACTATTTTCAGGAATTTGAGGATATTCAATTGTGTATTCAATATGACCTTTTGATATCCCTTTTGGAGCCAATAATTCCGTACACGAAGCCAAGAATAAGACAACTAAAACTGGTATTATCTTAACTGTGTTTTTTAAAGATAGTTTTGAAATCAAGAAAAGTCTCATTTAACTCAAGTGATACTATTGGCTAACAGGGGTGAAAGTTATAAATAATAAATTGAAGAACAAACATGTTAAATAATTAAAATTCGACAAAGCTTATTTTTTAGACGACTAATTCTCAGATAAAATCGGTTGGTTTAGCGTGTTTAAACTCCTTATTTTTGTAGCAATTATCAACATGAATTTTATGAGAAGAATTAGGATTATTGAGAATAAGTCTGAAATCGCTGCTGGAACAAGAGGGTCTAGCTTAGGAATAGATGCACTTAAGGTTGCAGCTTGGAATCAGGAAGATAATTATTTTAAACGCTATTCTTCTGTAACAATTAAAGATCAAAATCATTTGTTGTATGAGCCTGTTAAAAGTAGCAGTGCTATTCGCATTGAAGGAGTCGTAAAGGTTTATGAAATAATTTCAAATGAAGTTAAAGAAACACTATTAAAAAATGAATTTCCTATTGTTCTATCGGGAGATCATGCTTCAGCAGGGGGAGTAATTGCAGGAGTTAAAATGGCATATCCAGATAAAAGAATTGGTGTGATTTGGATAGATGCACACGGAGATTTACATTCTCCATATACTTCTCCAAGTGGAAATATTCATGGAATGCCCTTAGCGACAGCTTTAAATATTGATAACAAGGAATCAAAAATTAGGGAAGTTGATGAAACAACTTTAAGTTATTGGAATCAATTAAAAAACACTGGAGGCATTGCTCCAAAAATTTTAGCCTCTGATTTAGTTTTCTTTGGAGTAAGAGACACTGAAGCTCCAGAAGAGCATTTAGTAAAAAAGTTGGGGATTAAAAATTACAGTGTTGAAGAATGCCGGAAGCGAACGTTTAAAGAATGTGCCACTGAAGCATTAGAAAGTCTTAAAGCATGCGATTTACTCTACCTTTCTTTTGATGTTGATAGCATGGATTCTGATAAAGTATCTGAGGGAACGGGAACTCCCGTTGAGAATGGGTTTTTCCCAAAAGAAGCAGAAGCCTTAATTAAAGAGTTTACTTCTTCTCAAAAATTAGTTTGTTTTGAAATGGTTGAGATAAACCCAACGCTTGATAACAAAGAAAATTTTATGGCAGAAACTGCTTTTAAAATACTAAAGTCAACTACAGAATCAATAGAAAAAACACTTATAGGATGAATTCACTTGAAGGATTAGTTAAAGAAGAGTTGAAACAAGCTTTTAAGCAAGCTTTTTCAAAAGAAATTGATGTTGACCAATTTCAATTGCAACCAACCAGAAAAGATTTTGATGGAGACATGACATTGGTAGTTTTTCCATTGTTGCGTTTTAGCGGATCATCACCTGAAAAAACTGCTGAATCAATTGGAGCTGCACTTATAAAAATTTCAATGCTTGTAGATAAATTTCAGGTTGTAAAAGGTTTTTTGAATTTAAGCGTAAAAAATAGTTATTGGATTAGTTTTTTTAAATCCATTCAAAATGATTCAAATTATGGATTCAAGCCTGTAAAGAGTGGTCAAAAGTTTATGGTTGAGTATTCTTCACCAAATACGAACAAGCCGCTGCATTTAGGACACCTTAGAAATAATTTTCTTGGAAATTCTATTGCTAGAATTCTTGAAGCCAATGGGAACGAAGTAATTAAAGTTCAGATTATCAATGATCGTGGCATCCATATTTGTAAATCGATGATTGCTTGGAAATTGTTTGGGAATGGAGAGACACCAGAATCCTCAAATACAAAAGGTGATCACTTAGTTGGGAAGTATTATGTTGAATTTGATAAGCAATACAAAGCACAAATTGAAACCTTAATAAGTTCAGGAAAAACGAAAGAAGAAGCGGAAAAAGAAGCACCCATTATGTTGCAAGCTCAGGAAATGTTGAGGAAATGGGAAGCTAATGATGCTGAAACACTTTTACTTTGGGAAAAGATGAATGCTTGGGTTTATGAAGGTTTTGAGAAAACTTATCGAACTATGGGAGTCGAGTTTGATAAACTATATTATGAATCAACAACTTTTTTAATTGGAAAAGAAAAAGTGGAGGAGCATCTTTCAAATGATGCTTTTTATAGCAAAGAGGATGGCTCTATTTGGGTAAATCTTTCAGACCATAAATTAGATGATAAATTATTACTTCGCTCTGATGGTACATCTGTTTACATGACTCAAGATATTGGAACAGCCATCATTCGTCAAGAAGAATTTAATTGTGAGCAGTATTTTTATGTAGTTGGAAATGAGCAAGATTATCATTTCAAAGTGTTGGCTATAGTACTAGAAAAAATGGGCTTTGAGTGGGCGAGTGGCATTGAGCACCTTTCTTATGGGATGGTTGATTTACCAAGTGGTAAAATGAAATCTCGTGAAGGAACTGTTGTGGATGCTGATGATTTGATGGAGGAGATGAAGCGAACAGCTGCTGAAATTTCCAATGAATCAGGTAAAATTGATTCATTCAGTGAATCTGAAAAAGATCAATTACATTTTAGTATTGGTATGGCAGCATTGAAATATTACATACTTAAAGTAGATCCTAAGAAAAGAATGCTTTTCGACCCTAAAGAGTCCATTGATTTTAATGGCAATACAGGACCGTTTATCCAATATGCTTATGCTAGAATCCAATCAATATTAAGTAAGTTAAACTTGAGTCAAACAGATTTGAACGTTGATGCTGAAAGTTTGTTGGAGGAAGATTTAGCATTGATTAAAATTCTACACACTCTACCCCAAATGATAGACGAAGCAGCCACCTTAAAAAGTCCTGCAATTGTAGCAAACTACTGTTATGAGTTGGTTAAAACTTTCAATCATTTTTATCAAAATACGCCACCAATTATAAAAGAAGAAAATCAAAACATCAAAGCATTTCGATTTCATTTAATACAAGTAGTTGGTGATGTAATAAAGAGAACTTGCAGTTTATTGGGCATCAATGTTCCCAATAGAATGTAAGAGTTTAAAATAAATAAGATTATTGCAAATTGTTATATTTTTCGTCTATTGATTCTGTGAAAGTTTCTTAATAAATCGTTAAACAAAAACAATATTAATTTAACAGTGTTTTCACAATTATAACTTTTAAACCAAAATAATTATGAAAACACTCAATCTATTTTTTATCTCAACATTTCTTTTAATATCGGGAGCTTTTGCACAAACTGCAAGGGTTCAAGTTATACATAATTCTGCCGATACAGCTGCTGCAGTTGTTGACGTTTGGTTAAACAATGTGAATACACTAGACGATTTTGAATTCCGTGAATCAACGTCTTTTTTGACACTGCCTTCAAATGTTCCAATTGTTATTACAATTCAGCCGTCTAATAGTATTGATACTTCAAATGCATTGTTTCAAACTACAGTTAACTTAGATTCTAATGAAACATATATTGTAATTGCAAATGGAATTATTAGTGCCACAGGTTATTCTAATCCTCAGCCTTTTGGATTAGATATTTATCCTTTTGCTAGAGTTGCTTCAGTAGGTGGAGTTAATTCTACAGATGTTTTAGTGATGCATGGTGCAACTGATGCGCCTGCAGTAGATGTATATGAAACCTCTGTGTCTGCAGGTAGATTGGTTGATAATTTATCTTATGGAGACTTTACTACCTATTTATCATTAGCCGCGAGTAACTATGTTATTGATGTAAGAGATTCAGTTAACAGTAAAATTATAGCATCTTACAGTGCTCCTCTTTCTACTTTAAATGCGGGAGGGTTAGCAGTAACTGTTATTGCCTCAGGTTTTTTAGATTCAACTCAAAATTCGAATGGTAGATCTTTTGGACTATTTGCAGCAACTCCTGCAGGTGGAGCATTAATCCCATTACCTGAAGTGCCAATTCCGACTGCTAGAGTTCAAGTAATTCACAACTCTGCTGATTTAGCAGCTGAGTTTGTTGATGTTTGGTTAAATGATGGTGTTTTGGTTGATAATTTTGAGTTCAGAACAGCAAGTCCATTTATTGATGCGCAAGCAGGTGTACCATTTGTAATTAGTATTTCGGATTCTTCAAGTACTGATACTACTACTGCATTAGCTCAGTTCACATTTAATTTAGAAGCTGATAGCAGTTATATTGTAGTTGCAAACGGTATTGTGAGTGCTAGTGGTTATTCTCCTGCTACACCATTTGATTTAGACGTATTTGTAGGTGCTAAGGAAGTAGCTTCAAGTTCAACAAACACAGAAGTTTTGGTTTACCATGGTGCAACAGATGCTCCAGCAGTAGACGTTTTAGAAACATCAGTTCCTGCGGGTCAAATTGTAGACAGTATTTCTTATTCTGAGTTTCAAGGATACTTAAATTTAGTAACCGCTGATTATGAACTTCAAATACAAGCAGCTTCAAACTCTGCTGTTGTTGCAAATTATTCAGCACCATTAAGTACTTTGAGTCTAGGTGGAGAAGCAATAGCTGTATTAGCTTCAGGATTTTTAGATCCATTAAATAATTCAAACGGTCCTGCTTTTGGGTTGTGGGCAGTTACTTCAGCAGGTGGAACTTTATTACCATTACCCCTAATTACAGGTTTGGCTAAAATTGATAAGAATTTGGAAGCTGCAATTTCAGTTTATCCAAATCCAAGTCAAGCTGTATTTAATTTAGAGTTCAACTCCATTGATAATAAACCTGAGATTATTGAAGTGTTCGATATTAATGGAAGAAACATTCAAGAAATTAAAGTTAGTAGTTCTACTTTTCAATCTGTTGATTTAAGTGGATTGTCAAAAGGTATTTACTTTTTAAGAATAAGTAATGAGGATAGTTTTGCTGTGAAGAGAATTATTTTACAGTAAAATAATTTTTCAATAAAATTAAAGGGTCGGCAGTTTTGTCGACCCTTTTTTTATGTCTATTAGGTTGATTTTACGAATTCAGATTGAGTAATTTTACAGCTTATAAAAAGAGAAATACAATATGTTTGATAATTTATCTGATAAACTCGATAGAGCTTTTAAAGTACTTAAGGGACAAGGTCAAATTTCAGAAATAAACGTTGCAGAAACTGCTAAAGAAATTCGAAGAGCTTTACTAGATGCCGATGTTAGTTTCAAGATTGCAAAAAGTTTTTCTGACAGTGTAAAAGAAAAGGCGATAGGTCAGGATGTTTTAACTTCAGTATCTCCAGGACAACTTTTTACTAAAATTACACATGATGAGTTGGCAAATTTAATGGGAGGTGAGCAAGTTGGAATATCTCTCTCAGGAAATCCGGCAGTAATTTTAATCGCAGGATTACAGGGATCTGGAAAAACTACTTTTTCTGGGAAATTAGCGCATCGTTTAAAAACCAAACAAAATAAAAACCCATTATTAGTTGCTGCCGACGTATATAGACCTGCAGCGATAGATCAATTACATGTTTTAGGAGAGCAAATTGGTGTTAAAGTTTATTCTGACAAGGAAAACAAAAATCCAGTTGATATTGCCAAAAGAGCAATACAAGAAGCTAAAAGTTCGGGTCATGATGTAGTAATTATTGATACTGCGGGTCGTTTAGCTGTTGATGAGCAAATGATGCAGGAAATTTCCGCAGTAAAGGAAAGTACCAATCCATCTGAAACGCTTTTCGTTGTAGATTCAATGACTGGACAAGATGCTGTGAATACTGCCAAAGCATTTAATGATCAAATTGATTTTGATGGAGTTGTTCTAACAAAATTGGATGGTGATACACGAGGTGGTGCAGCCTTGTCTATTCGTTCTGTTGTTAATAAGCCTATTAAGTTTATTGGTACAGGAGAAAAAATGGAAGCCTTAGATTTGTTTTATCCTTCTAGGATGGCAGATCGTATTCTTGGAATGGGTGATGTTGTTTCATTAGTTGAAAAAGCTCAGGAACAATATGATGAAGAAAAAGCAAGACGACTTCAAAAAAGAATTGCCAAAAATCAATTTGATTTTAATGATTTCCTTGATCAAATAAATCAAATCAAAAAAATGGGCAATATGAAGGATTTAGTGGGCATGATACCAGGTGTTGGGAAAGCCATTAAAGATGTTGATATTGATGATGATGCGTTTAAAGGCATTGAAGCTATGATTCAATCTATGACTCCGATGGAAAGAGAAAACCCAAAGTTAATTAACGGTTCAAGAAGAAAACGAATTGCACAAGGTAGCGGAACTTCTGTTCAAGAATTGAATAAGTTGCTGAATCAATTTACGCAGACAAGTAAAATGATGAAAATGATGGGCAACAAGCAAAACATGGCAAAAATGATGAAAAACATGTCTGGAGGACTCGGACGATGAGTGCGAAACTATTAGACGGAAAAACAACTTCGCTTGCAATTAAGTCAAGCTTGAAAAACAAAGTTGAAAAATTTGTTGTTGAAGGTAAAAGAGCACCACACCTTGTAGCAGTTTTAGTAGGAAATGATGGAGGAAGCCTTACATACGTAAATGCGAAAGTAAAGGCATGTAAAGAAGTAGGGTTCAATTCTACACTAATTCATTTCGATGAACAAGTAAGTCAAGAAGTGTTGTTAAATAAAGTTGAATCATTAAACAATGACGAAAATGTTGATGGTTTTATTGTTCAATTACCACTACCAAAACACATCAATGAAAAGACTGTGACTTTAACCATCGATCCTTTGAAAGATGTGGATGGTTTTCATCCGGTGAATATTGGTAAAATGAGTTTAAACTTACCATGTTTTCTTCCAGCCACGCCAAATGGTGTTTTAGAATTATTGAAAGAGTATGAAATTCCAACGGAAGGAAAACATTGTGTAATCATTGGAAGAAGCGCTATTGTAGGAACTCCATTAAGTATTTTACTCTCAAGAAATAGAAATCCTGGAAATGCAACTGTAACGCTAACACACAGTAGAACTAAAAACCTTAAAGAAATTACTCAGAATGCAGATATTTTAATATCTGCAATTGGTAAACCTGCGTTTATAAAAGCAGATATGATTAAAAACGGAGCAGTTGTTATTGATGTTGGAATTAGTAGGGTAGAAGATTTGTCAAAAAAGTCAGGGTATAAACTCTATGGTGATATAGACTTTGAATCGGTGTCTCAAAAAGCGAGCTTTTTAACTCCAGTTCCAGGTGGAGTTGGTCCAATGACCATCGTTTCTTTATTGCAAAACACATTTCAGGCTTACCAAAATAAATCCGTTAACTTTTAGTTTATAACTATAAAAATGGCCTTACAAAATTCTAAATTATGGTATCTTGAGCAAATAAATCTCTTAAAGGATTTATCTAAAGTTGATTTTGAAACTATAGATGAACTGACATTAATTAAAACTGCAAATAAGAATCAATATATTTATTCTCCTAATGAACCAAGTAAAGTTTTATTTTTTTTAAATAAAGGACGTGTAAAAATTGGTCATTTTTCTTCAGATGGTAAAGAGGTTATAAAATCGATACTCTATCCAGGTGAAATATTTGGTGAAATGGGAGTTATTGGTGAGACTGAAAGAAAAGACTTTGCAATTGCTATGGATTTCGACACGAGGATGTGTACTATTAATATTCAAGAATTTCAAAAAATTATTGAATCGAATCCTAAGCTAGGTTTTGAACTAACAAAGACAATTGGAGAGCGATTAAGAAACATTGAAAGAAGATTAACAGATCTTATTTTTAAAGATGCACGTGGACGTGTGATCGATTTTATTAAAGAATTAGCAGTTAAACATGGGAAAAATATAGACACTGAAATTTTAGTTAAACATGATTTAACACATCAGGAAATGGCCAGTTTTACTGCTACTTCAAGACAAACAGTTACTGTAATTTTGAATGAGCTAAAAGAAAGAGATTTAATCTATATGGAGCGGAAAAGATTTCTAATTAGGGATTTAAATAAACTATAATGAAATATACCTTATATGTTGGAGAGAATTGTACTCAATGTGCGAATGTCATAAATTATTTAGTGGAAAATAATATTTCCTACAAGACAATAAATGTTGATTTAGATTCTGAAAAACCTCCTATCTCAATTTATGCATATCCTGCATTATTTGAGGGACAAAATCTTTTAAGATATGGTACAGATATAATCTCATACCTAAAGGATATTTATCAATTAGGCAATAATTAAGAAAATTTATCTAATAAATCTATTTTTTCTCTTCTTCTTCTCTAGGATTTGCTTGACTTACTCTTAGATTTCTTCCTAAATGCTCAAATCCATCAAGAGCGTCAATAGCAGCTTGACCCGTTTCATCACTCATTTCAACGAAACCAAATCCTTTTGATCGGCCAGTAAATTTGTCTTGAATGATTTTAACTGAAGTAACATCACCGAATTCAGCAAATAAGTTCCCTAAGTCGTCTTCGGTTGATTTGTATGAAATGTTTCCTACGTAAATGTTCATGATAATAAAATTAATACATAACAAAGAAAGCAATAAATTGACAAATAATTATCAATCCTTTAAAAATATAAAACTTGCTTAACATTAGTTTTTTGCAAAAAGTTATTTCATGTTACTCGAAAAGACTGTTTTAAAGTCATCAAACGATTGTCGTTTGTAAATATCGTCTCCAAAAAAAGTAAGTATTGGTTCAATTCCTGAAGCATCATAATATCCAGGTATTGCTTGTAACAATTCTAAATTTTCATCTAGATAGACAATAGAAGGGTAGGTCATTTTACCATTCAGTAAAGCAATGGCAAGTTGATGCGCACTTCTTCTAGCATTTGGATTTTCGTTGATGAATATTTGACTTCCGAGCTTTATAGTATCAGGGTATTCAGCATCTAACTTAACTGCCCAAAAATATTCGTTGATGTAAGCAGCTATAGTTTGATTCTTGAAAGTGGTGGCATCAAGCTTTTTACACCAACCACACCAATCTGTGTAAACATCAATTAGAAATTTTTTAGGACTTGTCTCATTTTTTTTTACTGCCTCCTCAAAACTTATCCAATTAACCGTTGTTGAATTTTGAGACTGTAATGAGAAATAAATAATTGAAAGCGAAAAAAGTAGAAGTTTTCTCATAAGGTAAATTTAATACTACTAAGGTCACAAAAACAATTGATACTTGAAGTGAAAAAATGTTAATCAATTAATTTGTCAACAGCTACATGGGAATAAACATTTAAAAATCTATCTGCAACAAATGTTTAAGACTTATCTTTGCAGACGATTTTGTTGAATTAGAATTGATAAAATGAATAGAGAGAAATTAGTTTTAGAAGATATCACCAATCTTGATTTTACAACAGTCATATGGTTTGCTGCTCCTATTATGTTTGCTTTGGTATTAGTAGAGTACCTAATAGGAAAGAAACAAAATAAAAAATTATATAATGGCAAAGATTTTTTAGCTTCCCTTTCAATTGGAATAGGTAACTTAATATTAAATGGGTTTATGAAGTTAGGGATGTTTGCAGTGTTTCTTTTCTTTTTCAATCTTGCCCCGTTTAAAATTCCTCATACATGGTGGTCATATGTTCTTTGTTTAGTTGTTTTAGACTTTTGCAGGTATTGGGCACATCGTATTGCTCACGAACAACGTTTTTGGTGGTCAACGCATGTAGTTCACCACTCTTCAGAACATTATAATTTCTCAGTATCTTTTCGTTTAAGTTGGACACAGAATTTGAAAATAGTTTTCTTTTTACCTGTTATCTTAATGGGTTTTCATCCTTTGGTTTTCTTTATCGTACATCAAATAGAAGTTCTTTATCAATTTTGGATTCATACAGAGTTAATTAGAAAATTGCCAAAACCTATAGAATATGTATTTACAACACCTTCTCATCACCGAGTTCACCACTCAGTAAATGAAAGATACATCGATAAAAATTACGGATCTACATTTATTGTTTGGGATAGAATGTTTGGAACTTTTCAAGAGGAAGATGAGCCTGCCAGATATGGAATCACTAAACCTGTAAACTCCTTTAATCCAGTTTTTCTTGTATTTCATGAATGGTTAGAAGTTGGGAAGGATATTTTTCGCGCGAAATCATTGAAACAAGCTTGGGTTATTTTATTTGGTAGCCCTGTAGATAAACACAAAGAAGATATGGCAAAAATGCAAATGCAGAAAGTTGTTGCTAATCCCAATACAAGTGATTCTCCGAAAGAAGCTATAATTGAACAAGAAGAGCTTGAAAAAGCGAGTTAATACTTTTCTTTTTATCAATCTATCTTTTGCCTACAGTTTGTTTAAACTTCTATCTTTGCCTGAATGAAGGCCTGTAATTTTCTTTTGATATTTCTAAGTTCGATAGCTGTTTATGGGCAAGAAGTTCGTTTTCGAGATGACACTATTTCAATTCAAGTTCTAAAAAAGGGAGAGCAAAACTTCAAGAAATTGGATTACACTTCAATGGAAAGCTTTCAGCAATACCGACCATTTGGAAGAAATCGATTACCAATGGCAAGGAGTGGAAATATTGGACTTCCTGTTCATTCATACCGAATTAACTATCAAGACTGGGATGTAAATGCAAATTTAGGAGGCTATCAAGCATACTTAATGAGCAAAGATTCAATGAAGTTTTATCAGGCTTCTCGTCCCATTACTTTTATGAATTACGCAAATGGTTCTAGTAGTGAACAGCTATTTGAAATTATGCACACTCAAAATCTGGGGGAAGGACTTAATGTTAGTTTGAACTACAGGAGAATAGTATCAGAAGGATTTTTTCAAAATCAATTGACGAGCCATACACAATTTAACGCAACTTTTTATGTAAAATCAAGAGATCAACGGTTTCTTTCAAAAGCTTATTACTTCATTAATAATCTAAAATCTCAAGAAAATGGTGGAGTGGAAGTTTTTGATAACACAGAAGACAATAGTATTTTACTTCGCGTTAATTTGAATACTGCACAAAATAAATCCCGTTCAACTGGATTTGGAGTCGAAAATAGTTATGATTTGATTGTTGATAGTAATCAAGTCTTTTTAAATATATCTCATGAAATAGGCTTTAATCGAAGCTATCGGATTTTTAAAGATCAATTTGAAGACAATTCATTTCATTCAAATTTTTTCATAGATACAACAAGAACAGCTGATTCAAGCTATGCTGAAGTATTTAGTAATCAATTGATGCTAAATTTCTTTAATAAGGAATTAAACGTTGGATTTAGAAATGAGCAATACCACCATTTTCAGAATTTCTTATTGAATCGAAATTTTCAGAGTAATTACCTTGTATTTCACTCAAAAGGAGAAGTTTTTAATAGGCAAATTGAGGCTTATTTAGAGAAAGGAGTTTCGGGATTTCATGAAGATGAATTAGACTTTTCTTCAAGAATTGAGCTTACCAAGTGGAATAAAATTAACTTCTCCTTGGCTGCATTGGTTAGAAATAAGCAAGCTGATTTATTTATTCAGAGTCAACGGACAAACCACCATTTTTTTGATCGAGATTTTGAAACTTCCAATCAATCGGCTTTGTTGTTTCATGTTTTAGCAGATCATTTAAATTTAACGACCACTTTTGGAGTTGAAACTTATGAGAACTACATATTTTACAATTCACAAATTGAACCCACTCAGCTTGCATCAAGGTTTTCAGTTTTAAGTGCTGATGTGAAACATAAATTACATTTTTTCAGGTATTTGAATTTTAATAACAGCATCAGGTATCAATCCATCGAAGAGAAGGAGTTTATTCCTTTACCTAGTCTTTATTCCTTTCATAGTTTTTATTTTGATAAAGCTGTTTTTGGTGGAGCACTTCAATTGCAATTTGGATTGGATTACTATTATATTGGGGAGTACAGTGGTTTTGCTTATTCCCCTTCACTTACGCAGTTTTACTTAAGTGAAACAGAAGAGAAATTAGGAGGTAATGGTCAACTAGACTTTTTTATCAACTTTAGAATTGAAAAAGCGGCAAGAGTCTTTATTAAGATGGAGAATATTTTGAATGAAGAATTTACTCCTGAATCTATGCGGATTCAAAATTACTCCATTCCGGGAAGAGTTTTGAAAGTTGGGTTCAGTTGGCGAATGATCAACTAAGTTTTTTGTTTCTTCTTTTTGGCAGCAGGAAAAAGCACATTATTTAAAATAAGTCGGTATCCCGGACTATTTGGATGCAGGTTTAAATCAGTTGGAGGATCTCCAACATAGTGCTGATAGTCTTCAGGATCATGTCCTCCATAGAAAGTCCATGTACCTTTCCCAAAGCTTCCATGAATGTATCGGGCAGAATTGAGTGATTTGTTTTCGCCCATAATTAAAACATCGGATTTGATGTATCTTTTATCAAAAGCAGTTGTTTGCCCCATGAATCCATCAATTATTTTTGTATGATTTTGACAAAGCATTGTTGGCACTGGATCCCACTTTGCAGAAAACTCAAAGAGTGAAAACTTATCACTAGATTCGGGAGTTCTTGAATGAACTTGAGTGGCGTCAATGGTTGAAAACTCATATTCCATAGGATTTGTTTTCAATTGAAAATCTTTGAAAGCAAATGTGTTTTCAAAATTGAGTTTTGAGTTATAGTTTGGAGTAGTGCCATCACCATCAAACATGTTTTCACAAATATCTATTTCTTCAGCTGCTAAAGAAATGTCGTATGAGTCTGTTCCAGAGCACATGGTAAATAAAAATCCACCACCTGCGGTAAACTCTCTAATTCTTTTAGCCACATTTAATTTAAGTTGAGATACTTTAGAAAAACCTAGTTCTGCGGCCATTTTTTCATTTCTACTGACTTCTTCTTTGTACCAGGAGTGGTTTCTATAGGAGGCATAAAATCTACCATATTGCCCTGTAAAATCTTCATGGTGAAGATGTAACCAATCATATTTTGGCAATTCACCACCAATGATTTCTCGATCATAAATTTTTGTGTAAGGAATCTCAGCATAAGTTAATACTAATGTTACAGCATCGTCCCAAGGTTGTTTTCCATCTGGTGTGTAAACAGCCATTTTTGGTGGAACTTGAAGTTTAACAACATCTTGATTAACTTCAGGATTACTAATTTCATTCAGAATTGCAGTAGATTTAGCGTTTGGTATAAGTTCAAAAGTGACTCCTCGAATCATCATTTCATCTTGAATCGCTTTAGCAGCTTGCATCATAAAACTACCACCACGATAATTTAATAACCAATCAACTTCAACTTCTCTTTCTAAGCACCAATAAGCAATTCCATATGCTTTTAAATGATTTTTTTGGCTTTCATCCATAGGAATAAGGATGTAAGCAGCCATACTTTGAAAGTATAAGCTCATCAAAAAGAGAAGGGTTAAAAATCCTTTCATGGGAACAAAAAATTTCTGGAAAGCTAATTTACACAATTCTTAGAAGGGAGCGTCATCCTCATCTTCAAAATCGTCCATTCTTGAAGATCGAGTAATGCTATTGCCTTGATCAAATTCGTCAGAGATAGGGAGTTCATTGAATTGTTCATTTTGATTATAAGAATCAAAATCGCCAAATTTTGCCAATTCTTTAGTGAACTTAAGTCGGACATCTCCAACAGAACCATTTCTGTGTTTAGCAATAATGATGTTGGCTAAGCTCGCAGTTGAGTTTCCAGCTTCATCTTGATCAATGCCATAATATTCAGGGCGATTGATAAAAATTACCATATCGGCATCTTGTTCAATGGATCCGGATTCTCTTAAATCTGATAACTGTGGCCTTCTGTCACCACCTCGAGATTCAACAGCTCGACTCAATTGAGATAAAGCAATAACTGGGATATTCAATTCTTTAGCGATACTTTTTAATGATCTAGAAATGGTACTAATTTCTTGTTCTCGATTACCAGTTTTGGAGCCTTCTCCACCAGCAGTCATTAATTGAAGATAATCGACCATCAATAATTGGATGTCGTGCTGAGATTTTAGTCTTCTAGCTTTAGCTCTAAGTTCGAATACTGAAATTGCAGGTGTATCGTCAATAAAAATTGGAGCTTCAGAGAGTCCGCCAATTTTTGCATGAATTTGTTCAATTTCATCGTTCCTCAAGTTTCCACTTCTAAGTTTTTCGGAAGAAAGTTCAGATTCAGAAGAAATTAAACGCGTTACTAATTGTAAAGATGACATTTCTAGAGAGAAAATTGCAACTGGTTTCTTAAATTCAACAGCTGCATTTCGTGCAAGAGACAATGAAAAAGCTGTTTTACCCATTGCAGGTCGTGCCGCTAAAATAACTAAATCTGAAGGTTGCCAACCAGAAGTCATTCTGTCTAATTCGGTGAAACCACTCGGTACTCCGCTAACATTTCCTTCATGACCTTTTGCTACTTCAATTTGTTTGATAGCAGACCGAATTAAGGTCGACATGGAGTCGTAGTTTTTTCGAATATTTCCTTCAGTTACTCCAAAAAGTCCACTTTCAGCACGATCGAGTAAGGTGAAAACATCTGTTGTTTCATCGTAAGCATCAGTTATAATTTCAGTAGAAATTCTGATTAATTCTCTTTGTATGTATTTCTGGGAAATTATTCTAGCGTGAAATTCAACATTGGCTGCAGATGCAATTCTATTGGTTAATTGGGTAATGTAATAGGGGCCACCAACAATTTCTAACTGTCCTTTTTGCTTTAAAGCATTGGTAATTGTTAATATGTCAATCGGCTCCGATTTTGTGAATAATTCCTGAATGACTTCAAAGATTTTTTGGTGACTATCCTTGTAAAAACTTTTAGGTTGTAGGATGTCGATTGCAGTATTAACTGCTTCCTTTTCGAGCATCATTGCTCCAAGCACTGCTTCTTCTAAGTCTACTGCTTGTGGTTGTAGTTTACCGTGCTCTAAATTAGAGAGTTGTATTGAGTTGCTAAGGTTTCTTTTACGGACTAAACTGCTTTTTTCAGGAGAATTATTCATGTGTCAAAAATAGTCTTTTTGGTTTCAAACAAGCATTCAATAAGTCAATTTTAAATGGATAAGTTTTCAGTCATTGTCAAAGCTTTTAATAACTAAGATATTTTGAATTTATTAAAAATTACAATTGTTTTTTAACAGTCTGCTAACAAGTTTTGAACTGTTTATGAAAAGGAAATTAACACATACCGCTAAGTCAACTATTCGAAGTTCTGCTTAATTTTATAAAATGAATTTTTTTCGAAGCTGTTTTCTGTTTTTTCTATTTTTAGCGCTTTTATCTTGCAGAAAAGAAATAGATGAAGTTCCTCCACAAATTACTTGGCTGTTTCCCACGGATAATACTACATTTTCAACATTGGATGAAATTTTTGTTGAAGCTGAAATTCAAGATAACGAGTCTATAAAGTCTATTCAATTAGGATTGTTTAGAAAATCAGATAATCGTCAAGTTCAAGGGAATAATGATTTTAGCCCTAATTCTAATCAATTTAGATTAGCGCTTAACTTTCTCATTAAAGACAGTTTAATAGAAAGTGGAACTTACTATTTTAGAATTCTAGCAGATGATGGAGAAAATGTAAAAGCTGCTTTTCGCGATATTCAAATTAATACGGTTCCTAAAGTCCGTTTAAATACTATTGTTTCTTGTGAAAGTGGTAATGGAGTTCAATTTTTTAAAGATAATAACGATTTTAACTTTTCTGCCTTTTTAACTGACCCAAATTCTTTAACTGAAGCCGTTGTAAATAGTATAGATCAGCAATATTGGATGCTCTCAAAAAGAGGAGGGTACATAAGTGTTTTCGACTTAAAAGAAAATTCTATTGCCTATCAAAATCAACTTTTAAGTAATTTTTCAGAGCTCTTTACGAGTGTTGATTTAGAAGATAGAACTGTATTGATAGCAGCTAAAGATGGTGAAATTAGAGGGTTTAATGAAAGTTTTCAAGATAATTTCACTTACAGAGCTATTAATTCAGGACGGAGTATTTTAAATTTGAAAGCCAATCATAAATATTTATTAGCAGAAGAAGTGGACCTTAATGGGAGCAATCGAAGCGTGCAAATACTTTTTAGAAATAATGGTTTTATACATACTGAATTGGCAATAAGTGATCCAGTAAAAGCTATTTATTTCACAAGCCAAGAAATGGCAATCTTATTTCAGAATAATGCCAATGGAGGTTTGTTAAGTGAAGTAGATATTCAAGCTAACGGTGTAAGAACTATGAAAACCTTTCGAGATTCAATCATTAGCGTTACACAGATAAGTGACAAAGATTACTTTATTAGTACTTCAAATAAAATTGTGCGATACGACTTTTCTACCAACACAAGCTTTGATTTTCTGATTATTCCAAATGCTGTAATAGCTTATGATGAGCTGAACAATCAACTTTTAATAGGAAGTAACCAAACACTGAGTGTTTATTCGCTGAATCCAACAAACCTTGTTACTCAAGCAACTTTACCTTCGAGAATTATAAATATTGATGTTCGTTTTAACCGCTGATTTTCTATCTTCTTTTATCTTCAAAAACTCCCATGCTTGAGAATTTTCGAATCCTAGAAGCAATTCTTTTTTCTGGTTCTATAATGGTTAGTTTTTCCAGTTGTTTAAGAATTTCTTTTTTCACATTTGAAAACGCTTCTTCACGGTTAGCATGCGCTCCACCAATTGGTTCTTTAATAATTCCGTCAATCAGTTTATTTTCAAGCATGTCTTCAGCTGTAAGTTTTAACGATTCAGCAGCTTGCTCTTTATAATCCCAACTTCTCCATAATATGGAAGAGCAGCTTTCAGGAGAGATAACTGAATACCAAGTATATTCCATCATCAAAACTTTGTCGCCAATTCCTATTCCCAATGCACCACCTGACGCTCCTTCACCAATGATAATGCAAATGATTGGCACTTTCAAAGTGGTCATTTCCATTAAATTTCTTGCAATCGCTTCACCTTGACCACGTTCTTCTGCTTCTAATCCCGGAAATGCACCTGGGGTATCAATAAATGTTACAACAGGGATGTTGAATTTCTCTGCAAGTTTCATTAAACGCAATGCTTTTCGATAACCTTCGGGGTTAGCCATTCCAAAGTTTCGGTATTGGCGCATTTTGGTGTTAATTCCTTTTTGTTGACCAATAAACATGACTGTTTGTCCGTCAACGGTTCCCAAACCACCAACCATTGCTTTGTCATCTTTTACATTTCTGTCGCCGTGCAATTCAATGAAATCACCCCCTGAGATGTAATCTATGTAACTTAACGTGTAAGGACGATCAGGATGACGACTAACTTGTACTTTTTGCCAAGCAGTCAATTTATCATAAATCGCAGATCTGGTTTCTTTTAACTTTTTTTCAAGTGCTTTTGTTGTTTTGGAAACATCAACTTGGCTTTTTTCTTCAAGCTCCTTAGCTTGTTCTAGTTGCTCTATAATTTCCTTTACAGGTTCTTCAAATTCCAAATAGTTCGCCATATTTTGTCTTAAAATAAAGTTCAAAAATAGAAAATCACAGCAGAATATAAACAGTTGCGGCTTTAATTTTATCCACTACTTTTGTCGTCATGATATTATTTCCCAATGCTAAAATAAATTTAGGGCTGTTTATCACCCAAAAAAGAGCTGATGGATTTCATAACATTGATAGTCTTTTTCTTCCTGTACCTTGGACAGATGAACTGGAAATAGTGAAATCTGAGAAGTTTAGTTTTACCTCGAATGGAATTGAAATTGATGGAGATGCAGTGGATAATTTATGTGTGAAAGCATATAAATTAGTACAAAATGATTATAAGTTAGCCCCAGTTTCGATTAGCTTAACGAAAAATATTCCAATAGGAGCAGGCTTGGGTGGAGGATCTTCTGATGCTGCTTTTACTTTAAAAGGGTTGAATACTTTATTTAATCTGGAGATTTCAGAAAATCAACTAATGAATTATGCAGCTCAATTGGGAAGTGATTGTGCTTTTTTTATACCTAATAAACCTGTAATTGCAAGCGGAAAGGGAGAAATCCTTAAACCTGTTATTGATTTTAAATTAAATACTTACTGCCTATTGGTTTATCCCAATTTGCACATTGAAACAAAAAAAGCGTATGCCAGCATTCAGCCTAAACAAGCGGAATCAAGCATCGTTGAAATCATTAAAAATGACCTGAGTACTTGGCAAGAAAAGTTAGTAAATGATTTTGAAGCTCCGTTACTTTCAATTTTTCCCGAATTGAATTTATTAAAAAAACAGTTAGTAGATATGGGAGCTACGTTTGTTTCTATGAGCGGAAGCGGATCGAGTTTTTATGCATTTTTCGATGAAAAGCCTAAATCTTGTTTATTTTCTGAGAATTATCCTTACCGTATTTTTAAATTAGCCTTTTAATTTTCACCTTATTTTTTCTAATATGAAGTCAATCAAAAAACTTATTTTATTAATTACCATTGCTACCATTAGCTTTCAAAGTGCAATCGCTAAAGAGGGCATGTGGTTGCCTATGTTGTTGAAAAGCCTGAACGAAACAGATATGAAGGGCATGGGACTTCAATTATCTGCTGAAGACATATACAGTATCAACCAATCGAGTTTGAAAGATGCGGTTATTTCGTTTGGCGGATTTTGCACAGGGGAAATTATTTCAGATCAGGGTTTGATTTTAACAAACCACCATTGTGGATACGGCCGAATTCAGTCGCACAGTTCTGTTGAAAATGATTATTTAACTGATGGTTATTGGGCTTCAAATTTAAAAGAAGAGCTGAAGAATCCGGGTTTAACTGCTACTTTTATAGTGCGAATGGAAGACGTAACTTCATCAGTTTTAGAAGCGATAGATGAAAAATTAAGTACAAAGGAGCGCAATGCTTTAATTGCTAAAAGAATTGATTCGATTGTGAAAGCAGTAACAGCTGACACTCATTATGATGCATATATTCGACCATTTTTTTATGGCAATGAATACTATCTATTCATAACTGAAACATTTAAAGATGTTCGTTTAGTTGGAGCACCTCCATCTTCTATTGGTAAATTTGGTGGCGATACAGATAATTGGATGTGGCCAAGACACACAGGCGACTTTTCTATTTTTAGAATTTATGCAGATTCCAATAATATGCCTGCTGAATACAGTGAATCAAATGTACCTTATCGACCGAAACATCACTTTCCAATATCTTTAGAAGGGGTGAAAGAAAAAGATTTTACAATGGTTTTTGGTTTTCCGGGAAGAACTCAAGAGTATTTGACTTCCTATGCAATCAAACAAATAAAAGAGGTAATCAATCCAGAGCAAATTGCAATTCGAGAAGAAGCTTTAGACATATTAAATCGAAACATGTCGAGAAGCGTAGAAGTTCGAATTAAATACGCATCCAAATATGCAAGTATTAGCAATTATTGGAAAAAGTGGATTGGAGAAAATAAAGGCTTGCAACAAACCAATGCCATCGGAAAAAAGCAAGATTTAGAGCAAGCTTTTGAAATGTCGACTAAAAAAGTAGAAGAATACAATGGCTTACTAGATGCCTTTAAAGTAAATTATGAAGCAATAGAAAAGTATGCCCTTGCTCGAAGTTATTTTATTGAAATTCCATACAGAAAAATTGAAATACTTTCTTTGGCGAATTCATTTAATTCGATAGTAACGGCAGTAAATGATGACAAAGAAATTGAAGAAGAGGACTATGTTAAGTTGCAAGAAAGAATTAATTCTTTTTTTAAGGATTTTGATTTAACAACTGATCGGGAAATGGCTGAAAGCTTGTTGCTAATTTATAAGGAAAACATGCCTGAAGAGTTTACTCCTGAATACTTAAAATCTGTTTCTAAAGAAGAGTTAAACAAAAAAGTTCAAACACTTTACAGTAAATCAATTTTTTCAGATAAGGCTAAGTTAGAAGCTTTGTTGCAATCAAAGAATACCAAAAAGATTGCAAAATTGAAGCAAGATCCTGCTTTTGAACTAAACAGTCAATTTTGGTCAACATTTAGAGAGAGAATTTCTCCTGAATACAACAGAATTAGCGATAAAATTGACTCTTTGAGTACCATTTATATGAGTGCTTTAAGAACATATGTTCCTGATCGATACTACCCTGATGCTAATTCTACTCTGCGCTTATCTTATGGAAAAGTGGAAGGTTTTCAACCTGCTGATGCAGTGACCTATGATTTTTTTACTACTGGTAAAGGGATTTTAGAAAAATACGATTCATCAAATGTAGATTTTAGACTTCCAATGAAGTTGATGGAATTAATTGGTGATGAAGAATTCGGTCCTTACAGAGATTCTAAAGGGTACTTGCCGGTTTGTTTCATTGCTTCTAACCATACTTCAGGAGGCAACTCGGGCAGTCCGGTAATTAATGCAAAGGGAGAGTTAATTGGGCTGAACTTTGATCGAAATTGGGAAGGAACTATGAGCGATATCAATTATGACATAAGTTTATGTAGAAACATTTCTGTAGATATTCGCTACGTACTTTTTGTAGTCGATAAGTTTGCAAATGCTCAACACATTATGAAGGAGTTAACCCTTGTGAAAAGCAAAGAAAATAAAGATGAAAACTAAAGAAGAAATAGTGAAAAATTGGTTGCCACGCTATACTGGGTGTGAGCTTGATCAATTTGGAGAATACATTTTATTGACCAATTTTGGGCATTACCTAAAAATGTTTGCCAACGCATTTGATGTTGAAATAAAAGGTCAAGACCACCCCATGCAAGTGGCAACGGCTAATGGAATAAGCATTATCAACTTTGGAATAGGAAGTGCAAATGCTGCAACTATCATGGATTTGCTTTCAGCGATTTCTCCAAAAGCTGTTTTATTTTTAGGAAAGTGTGGTGGATTGAAAAAAATCACTCAAATCGGTGACATGATTTTACCCATAGCAGCAATAAGAGGTGAAGGTACAAGTGATGATTACCTTCCACCTGAAGTTCCAGCTCTTCCATCATTTCGTTTACAACGCTCGGTTTCTTCAATGATTAAAAAGCATCAATTGGACTATTGGACGGGTACAGTATACAGTACTAACCGAAGGGTTTGGGAGCATGATCAAGAATTTAAAGATTACTTGAGAGAAATTCGAGCAATGGCTATTGACATGGAAACTGCTACCATTTTTTCAGTTGGCTTTGTAAATGGCATACCTCATGGAGCATTGCTATTGGTTTCAGATAACCCTATGATTCCTGAGGGAGTAAAAACTAGCGAAAGCGATAAGAAAGTGACGAGTTCATTTGTTAATAATCACCTGCAAATTGGGATTGATGCACTCAAGGAGTTGAAGGATTCTGGTGAATCAGTGAAGCATTTGAGGTACGATAGTTAGGGAAATAGAAATAAGAATATTCAAATTCTTTTTTTCTTAATCAGTAAACTAAACCAATATTAAACAGCTGAATATTTTCTATGGAATCAGTTTATTTTTATTTACTAACTTATCTCACCCCTATGGGATTAAAGTCTTTTACACTTCTATTTATATAATTATGACATCCCTAAAGGATTTATAGAAATAAAAAACAGGTCGAATACAGTAAAAAACTCCGAAGGAGCGGTATTATTAAAATAAATAGTAATAAGAAAATGGATTAAACCTCTTAGAGGTGGCATAAAATTCCTCATATTTTGAACCAAACCAACATTAAATTTCTTAATTTTTTGTATGGATATAATTCATCATCTATTTCTGATAAGCAACTTTACTGACAAAGAAAACTTTTCGTTTTCCTTTTTTGTTTTTATCGTCGCCTTTGTTTTTTATGACTTGATTGCCGTAGACAATAAAATAGTTTTCGTACCAATATTCCATATGAGTAATTCCTTTTTTTGTCTCATCACCTTCCCAACCGGTCTCAATTTCATCAGAGTTTTCTTCTTTTAAAATTTCACCATTAATATAATTAATTGATTTGGTGTTAATTTTTTTAGAATCTACAAATGCCATGTTTAATGAATTTTCTGAGTCTCCATAAAGTGTTATAAATCGTTTGATGTAAAAAGGCTTATAAGATGCATACATTTTAAACAGCCTATCCCAAATTAATTCACCTTTTGGACTGAATTTGCTGATCATTGCATGCGTATATTGATAGCCATCAAAAACTTGTCGTGTTTGAGTAACAGATTGACCATTAACGAAAGTAGTATAGGTTTCAGTTCTGTAAGTAGGATAGAAAGCCTCACCTAAAAAAATGTAATTACCTTCAGGAGTCTTAATTATATTATGACTGGCAATATTGTAGTCAATAGTCATTTCTTTTCCTTGCTTCTTTTTTCTTTCTTTTTTTCTTTCAATTTTAGCTTGTCTTTTCTCAGGTAAATAAGTTAGAAAATCTTTGAATTCTAAAAAATTAAAGAACTTCAGAAAGTCAACTTTTTTATTTTCAATTTTTCCAAAAAAGAGTCCAACAGAAGCATAATTTGACTTTTCACCATAAGTACCTGTAATTATGTATTCAGCATCGTTAATCTTAGAGGCAGAGATAGAGATGATATTAAAATCATTTGTTTTATCAATCTTTTGCGCTGGTGTTTTTATTTTGCCATCAGTTAGAACTAAGAAAAACATTTCACTGCTTTTCTTAGAATTAATGCCTTGAACAAATAGATAAACTTCATTGGCAGAAGTATTTGCTTGCATGTTTTTGTAACTAATGTTTTTTAGTTTATAGCTACCAATTGAAACAGGAAGAATTCCAGTCATTCCTGTACTTAAATTTACCACCATAATTGCAGGTGATTTTTTTAAAATACCTTTTATGTATGCAAATTGATCTACAACTACCATTGATTTTGGATAAAACTTTTTGTGTAGCTTCCCTTTAGTTGATTTAATTGATCCATCATGATGTAAAACAGTAACTATTTCAATTTCGCCTTTATTATTTCTAAAAAGTGAGTAAACTCCTTTTTGAGACTCAAAGCTAACATCTGAGGCCATTTTTTTATCTAAGTAGATTTGCTCTCTTTTTTCGCTTTCTAAATTATTATCATAAAATTCATAGAGCCATTCTCGATCTTTTCCATCAGGTTTTTGATTTTCAGATATCATGATAAAACCATCTTTACCTTTTGGTATTATATTGTCAGTATCATAACCATCTTTGAGCTCAAATTCAATGCGCTTTTCATAGCTTACCTGACTTAAGGAAATAGAAGATAGGATAAATGATAAAATAAGGAGTAGTGAGAATTTAATTTTCATAATTGAAAAATTTGTTAATTAAAGCTTCGCAAGATATTATAAAAAAACGACTGATTGGCTTTAAATTGAATTTTCTTTATTTGTCTGTGCAAAACTCCTTGTTCAAACTTTTCTTTTTCTAGTCTTTGGAGTTTGTTTTTTTTACCTTTATGCTTTCAAAATTTAAAACATGAAAGACGCATATATAATAGATGGAATAAGAACACCAATAGGTAATTTTACCGGGAGTTTAGCACCTATAAGAGCTGACGATTTAGGTGCATTGGTGATCCAAGAAATTGTAAAAAGAAACCCCAATATTCCAACAGCAGCTTATGAAGATGTGATTATGGGATGTGCAAACCAAGCAGGAGAGGACAACCGAAACGTTGCACGAATGGCTTTGCTGTTAGCAGGTTTACCATTTTCAGTTCCAGGTGAAACGATAAATCGTTTGTGTTCTTCGGGAATGTCTGCCATTATTCATGCTCACCGAGCAATCAAAGCAGGTGAAGGAGATTTGTTTATCTCTGGAGGAATTGAGCACATGACCCGAGGTCCTTGGGTTATATCTAAAGTTTCTAAACCCTTTGGTAGAGATGCTGAGATGCATGACAGTAGTTTTGGTTGGCGCTTCGTTAACTCAAAGATGAAAGAGAAGTTTGGAACAGATGCGATGGGACAAACCGCTGAAAATTTGGTGGATAAATACACTATTTCAAGAGAAGATCAAGATAAATTTGCTGCTTGGTCGCAGCAAAAAGCTGCTGCAGCTCAAAAAAGTGGGCGTTTGGCTAAGGAGATTGTACCTGTTGAAATTCCTCAGCGAAAAAAAGATCCCATTATATTTCAGAATGATGAGTTTATTCGACCTGAAACCAATGTGGAGACCTTGTCGAAATTATCGCCTGCTTTTCGAAGAGAAGGTGGAACAGTTACCGCTGGAAATGCATCAGGCTTAAATGATGGAGCAGTTGCAACTATTGTTGCTTCTGAAACAGCGGTAAAAAAATACAATCTCAAACCTTTAGCTAAAATTGTAAGTTCAGCGGTAGTTGGAGTAGAGCCTCGAATTATGGGAATTGGGCCGGTTGAAGCTTCAAAGAAAGCTTTAGAACGTGCAGGCTTAAGTTTGGATGATATGGACATAATAGAACTGAACGAAGCTTTTGCAGCTCAAGCCCTAGCTTGTACTAGAGCCATGGGTTTAAAAGATGATGATCCGCGTATTAACCCAAATGGTGGTGCCATTGCTTTGGGACATCCACTAGGAGTAACTGGTGCAAGAATTTTGCACAGTGCTGCATTAGAACTTCAACTTACCGGAAAACGCTATGCTTTATGTACACTTTGTGTGGGTGTTGGACAAGGTTATGCTACTGTTATTGAAAGTTTTAAGGAAAGTTAAAAGTAAAAAGTGACCTAAAGTTAAAAGTTGGTTTGAAATGATAGGAGAATGAATAATAAAGAGTTTGGCATATCTTTAGAAAAAAGAACTGAATTATTTTCAGTTACAATAATCAAACTTTCAATACAATCACCTAATTCTCCCGAGGGTAGGGTCTTTAGAAATCAATTAACTAAGTCTGCAACCAGCATAGGGGCAAACTATAGAGAAGCAAATCGAGCTCGCAGTGACTCAGATTTTAAGAACAAGATTCGGATTTGTGAGAGTGAAGCTAGTGAAACCGTTTATTGGTTAAACTTAATAGAAAGAATGAAATGGGTAGCAAATGAAAACTTTACAAGTGTATTTAAAGAAGCAAAAGAGATTTTAGCATTATTTACTTCTATAAGTAAATAATTAAACAATAAGAAATTAGATAAATAAAATAGATATTTTTTACGATGACTAAATTTTAAGTAAAATAGAACTTTTTACTTTTAACTTTAGATCACTTTTAACTTAGAAAAAATGAAATTAGAAAACTACGTACAAGGAAAATGGATTACAGGAGATGGTGATGGAACACCGCTTTACAATGCCGTAAATGGGGATGAAGTTGCACTTGCAAGTTCTAAAGGACTTGATTTTGCTGAAATTTTAGAATATGGTCGGAAAGTGGGGAATCCTGCTTTGCGAAAACTGACTTTTCAGGAAAGGGGAATGCTATTGAAAAAATTGGCAATGCACCTCACAAAGCATAAAGCCAAATTTTATGAAATCAGTTATAAAACTGGAGCTACTAAAGTTGACAGTTGGATTGATATTGAAGGTGGTTTTGGGAATCTTTTTGCTAACGCATCTTTGAGAAAAGAATTTCCAAATAAACCATTTCATGTTGATGGCGAAGGCATTGATCTTTCAAGAGGTGGAAGTTTTATGGGACACCACATCATGGTTCCGAAAAGGGGAGTAGCTGTTCATATCAATGCGTTTAATTTTCCTGTTTGGGGAATGCTAGAGAAATGTGCTGTAAACTGGATGGCAGGTGTTCCTTCAGTAGTTAAACCTGCAACCAATACTTCTTTTTTAACCGAAGCTGTTGCACGAGAAATTATTAATTCGGGAATATTGCCTGAAGGAGCTTTGCAATTAATTTGTGGTTCGGCAAGAGGTATTTTAGATACGGTCGATTCTCAAGATGTTGTCACTTTTACTGGATCTGCTGATACTGGTAGAATGTTGAAAGCGAATCCTAGAATTATTCAAGAAGCAGTGCCTTTTAACATGGAAGCCGATTCATTGAACTGCTCAGTTCTTGGGCTTGATGCTGCTCCTGGAACTCCTGAGTTTAAGCTTTTCGTTAAGGAAGTGAAAAAGGAAATGACGGTAAAATGTGGTCAGAAATGTACTGCCATCAGAAGAATTATGGTTCCCGAAAAATACCTTGAAGATGTTCAAATTGCATTGGGACAGGAGTTGGCTCGAACAAATATTGGTAACCCTGAATTGAAAGAAACTCGAATGGGAGCTTTGGTGAGCATGGATCAGGTGAAAGAAGTGCGAGAAAGAGTTGCTGAGTTGAGTAAAACGGCATCCATTGTTTATGGGGATTTAGATAAGGTGGAAGTTCACGGAGCAGATGCAAAAAAAGGTGCTTTTTTGAGTCCTATTTTATTGTTGGAGAAAGATCCATTCAAAAATCTCGGCGTTCATGAAATTGAAGCATTTGGTCCGGTTAGCACATTGATGCCATACAATGATTTAAGCGAAGCAATTGAATTAGCTCAAATGGGAAAAGGTTCGCTTTGTGCTTCCATTGTCACCAACGATGATAAAATTGCTACAGAGTTTTCTGTCGAAGCTGCTTCGCATCACGGTAGAATTTTAGTACTTAACCGAGAAAGTGCAACGAACAGTACCGGGCATGGTTCACCATTGCCAACCTTAGTTCACGGCGGACCTGGAAGAGCAGGTGGTGGGGAAGAAATGGGAGGCATGCGAGGTGTGAAACACTACTTGCAACGCTGTGCTATTCAAGGTTCTCCTACAACAATCACTGAAATAACCGGCATTTTTCAAGCTGGCGCTAAATACAAAGAACCAGAGCAACATCCATTTAAATACCATTTTGAGGATATTGAAGCTGGCATGTCTTTGAAAACACATAAAAGAACGATTACTGACAGTGAAATTGCCAATTTTGCCAATCTTTCTTGGGATCATTTCTATGCTCATACGGACATTACTTCACTTAATCACACCATTTTTGAGAAACGTGCGGCACATGGATACTTCATCCTATCGGCTGCTGCAGGATTGTTTGTGTATCCGAATAAAGGACCGGTTGCTGCTAATTACGGACTAGATTCATGTCGTTTTATGCGGCCAATTTATCACAACGATAGTATTTATGTCCGCTTGACTTGTCAAGAGAAAAGAGACAAAGATGTAAGAGGAAAACAATTCCCATCTGGAGTTGTGAAGTGGTTTGTGGAGGTTTTTGACCAAGACGATGAAAAGGTTGCAATCGCTACAGTTTTGACTATGGTGGCAAAGAAAAGTCCTTTTGCAGACATCAACAGAAAAAATGTAGAAAATTATTTATCGAAATTAACCGAAAATACAAAAGCTGCTTGGGGAATCATGACTCCTCAACACATGGTAGAACACTTGGAAATGGGTTTTAAAAATGCAGTTGGTAAAGTTAAAATTGAGGTAGTTACTCCTGAAGAACAACTTGAAAAATACCAAGATTCACTTTGGAACTATTATCCAATGCCAAAGAATTTTCAGTTGCCAATCTTGAAAAAAGGAGAAACCGAAGATTTAAGACACAGCAGCCTGCAAGAAGCAAAAGAGGCTTTTCTAAACGCTTGGGATGAATACGAAGCTTATTTTAAAGAAAATTCTGAAGCCAAAACAAACAATGCAGTTTTTGGAGCACTGGACAAAGATCATTGGGATTTATTGAATCAAAAACACTTTAATCATCATTTTGAGCAATTTGGGATGATATAGAAATTAAGAATTAAGAATTAAGAATTAAGAATTAAGAATTAAGAAT
>TARA_R110002096_G_scaffold21043_4_pt1 | contig 30833 bp, 31 predicted proteins | sample TARA_R110002096 | Tara Oceans TARA_R110002096 (sample SAMEA4397295) | marine metagenome | biome: Polar Biome; feature: [DCM] deep chlorophyll maximum layer (ENVO:01000326); material: water (ENVO:00002006), including particulate matter (ENVO:01000060) such as... | depth 35 m
TTTGAACCTGCGACCACTCGCCCCCCAGACGAGTACTCTACCGAGCTGAGCTACATCCCGAATTAGGGCTGCAAATGTAAAAATATTCCCTTAAGAATCTCAAGTATTTACGGAATTCATCGAATATATCAAAGCCATATTATAAAGGCCTAATTCGATCTAAGGGAAAGCTTTTGATCCCTTAGTACTTTCAAGAATAAAATTTTACTATTGTATTGAAATTTTCAAATAGTTTAAGCTGATAAGTTTTTGAAAACACATAATGATAAAATCTAAATCAAATATTATAGCCATGTGGAGTGGTCCTAGGAATATTTCCACTGCAATGCTTTATTCTTTTAAGCAAAGGCAGGATACAGCGGTATTTGATGAACCATTTTTTGGATGCTTTCTAAAGAAAACTGGGGTATGGAGACCATCTCGTGAGGAAGTACTTCAAACTATGGAGCTGGACCCAGACAAGGTTTTTAAGAAGATAAATAGCTTTTACGAAAAGCCCAATGTTTTTCTCAAAAACATGGCCAATCATATGGAAGGCCTGAATTTTGAGAAAATAATGAATTGGAAGAATATCATATTGCTCAGACATCCTTTAAAAGTTTTAAACTCCTATACCAAACACATTGAATCTCCAAGTACCCTGGATTTAGCTTACCTACATCAATTACAAATTATTGATTTCCTTCAGGAAAGAGGACGGGAATTTTTAATTGTTAATTCCGACAAGATTTGTGAATCTCCAAAAACTGAATTACAAAAAATTTGTAAATTTTTGGAACTCGGCTTTAGCGAGGATATGTTGAGCTGGGAAAAGGGCCCTATTAAAGAGGATGGAGTTTGGGCGAAATACTGGTACCATAATGTTCATAATAGCACGGGATTTTCTAATAAGACTAGTCCCATCAAAGAATTAAATGAAAACTTAAAAGAGATTTACGAGGAATCCCTAAACCATTATCATCAAATAATAAAACAACATGAGTAAGTATAATATACCAGATCCAAGAAATGAGGATAGTTTTGTTTATGTAAATGGACTTGTTAAGCGAAAAGACGCTGCCATTTCTCCTTTCGATTCAATAGTACAAGGGGGCGATGCCGTTTGGGAAGGATTAAGGGTTTATAAAGGAAAGATTTTTCAATTAGAGGAGCATTTAGATAGATTATTCAACTCAGCTCATATTCTTTGTTTTGAAAATATTCCTGCTCGTGACTTTGTAAGAAATGCCATTTTTGAAACACTAATTGCCAACAAAATGGAAGATGGAGTTCATATTAGACTGACGCTTAGCAGAGGCCTAAAAAGTACTTCTGGAATGAATCCTAAATTAAATATTTACGGTTGTACTTTGATAATTTTACCAGAATATAAAGGATTTGTTTATGGTGAGGATGGTTTAATTCTAGTAACTTCTTCCCAAAGAAGAAATTCTCCAGCTTTTTTAGACTCCAAAATTCACCACAATAACCTTTTGAATAATATCCTTGCCAAAATAGAAGGAAATAATGCAGGGGCAGATGATGCTCTTATGTTGGATACCCATGGATTTATTTCTGAAACCAATGCCACTAATATATTTCTTGTAAAGAAGGGTTTTTTATACACCCCTTTTGCAGATAGTTGCCTACCCGGATTTACAAGGGAAAAAATAATGCAGATTGCCAAAGAGAATGGAATCAAATGTGAGGAGAAAAATTTAAGCCTTGCAGAACTATACACTTCCGATGAGGCCTTCACCACCGGTACTATGGGTGCCCTAAGCTGGATTAAGGAAGTAGATGGCCGGAGAATCGGTAATGCAGAAAAAGGTCCAATTTGCAAAAGACTTCAAGACTTGTATTCCAATTATGTGGAGGCTGAAGCTGTGCCAATAGTCATAAAGCCATAAGTCCTGCTATGATTTGAATTTGAAAATAAAAGGTGTCTGCCAGTATTACTATATTTATCCAACCTTAACCTTTGGATATTTTGAATTTCTGTAGCAATTGTGGTAGTGATAAATTGGATTTTAAGATCCCTGATTCCGACCATAAACACAGATTTTGCTGTTCAAATTGTCAATCCATTCATTATAGCAACCCAACCATGATTGTTGGTTGCATTATACAGTATCAATCCAAAATTTTATTAGCCAAAAGGGGAATTGAGCCTCGCAAGGATTACTGGAATTTGCCCTGTGGTTTTATGGAGAATAATGAAACAGCAGAGGAGGGAGCCATAAGAGAGGTGATGGAAGAAACTGGTATGGAGGTTGAAATTATTTCCTTGCATACTGTGTTTTCTGTTCCACAATCAAATCAGGTTTATTTGATTTTTTTAGCTAGTTCTAAAGATGATGTATTTCAGCTTACCGATGAAAGTGTGGAAATTGAATTTTTTGAAGAAAAAAGTATTCCCTGGACCGAAATTGCATTTTCCAGTAATACCTTTGCCCTAGAAAATTATTTTCAAAAGGATAAAAGGAAATCTAACCTGGTTTTTATTGGAAAACATCAATAATTATGAAAAGCGAAAACTTAAGTTTAGTTCACGAAATTCTTCAACCCAAAGAAAAATCTGAAAATCCACCATTGTTATTGATGTTACATGGATATGGTAGCCATGAGAAAGATCTATTCGCCTTGGCCCCAATGCTTAATAAAAAATACTTTATTGTAAGCGCAAGAGCCCCTATTTCTTTGGGTTTTGGAGGTTTCGCTTGGTTTGATATTTCTATCGACAATGGCTTAAAAGTAAGGGACTACGAACAGGCAAAGACCAGTATGGCCCAAATAGAAAAGTTTATTGTAGAGCTAAAAGAAACTTATGGTTTAAGCAATAGTAAAACCGATCTTTTTGGTTTTAGTCAAGGTTGTATGATGAGTTATGCTCTTGCTTTTAATAGTCCTCTGAAATATCGAAATATCATGGCTCTAAGCGGTTATGTATTAAAGGATTTAGTTCCTGAAAAATATAAATCCCTTGATTTGAAAAGCCTTGATTTTTTTGTGAGCCATGGAGCTAGCGACGATGTTTTGCCAATTGAAGGAGCTAGATTGAGTGTGGGAATGTTGGAACAAATGAATATTTCCCATCAATATAGGGAGTATCCAATAGGACATGGTATTAGTCCAGTGAACTTTGCCGACCTCCAAAAATGGCTAAAGGAAAAAGATTTAATTTAAGACTTAAGAGAATTAATTGCAGAACGAACATTTTCGTGCTTTTTAAGCAATTTATGGGCCGCATCGTAATCCAAACCAGTTTCAGACATTAGCATCCTTACTCCTCTATCAACTAACTTATTATTGCTCAGTTGCATATCCACCATTTTATTTCCTTTTACCCTTCCCAACCGAATCATTATGGAGGTGGAAATCATATTAAGTACTAATTTCTGAGCAGTACCTGCTTTCATTCTTGTACTTCCCGTCACAAATTCAGGACCTACTTCTACACAAATTGGGAAGTCACTAAATTCCAATACAGGGGCATTGCTATTACAGGTTATACAAGCGGTGGAAATTTCTTGGCTTCGACATATTTTTAATCCACCAATAACATAAGGAGTGGTGCCAGAGGCAGCAATGCCAATTACAAAATCCTTAGAACTAATATGATATTCTTTTAGATCAATAAAGGCTTGTTCTTCATCATCTTCCGCAAATTCTACAGCTTTGCGAATGGCTTTATCACCGCCGGCGATCATACCCACCACCCAATTAGGGTCTGCACCAAATGTTGGAGGTAATTCAGAAGCGTCTAGTATTCCTAATCGACCACTGGTTCCAGCGCCGATATAAAATATACGCCCACCATCCTGCATTTTTTTTACGGCAGCAACAACTAATTTTTCTATGGCTTTGATCTCCTGGTTAACCGCAATGGCCACTTTTTGATCCTCCTGATTTATACCATTTAGGAGCTCTAAGACAGACATTTGCTCCAAATTTTGATAAAGGCTATCTTTTTCCGTGGATCTCATGTTTAAGAAAGTCTTTTTAAACGTGCCATATAAAATCCATCACTAGTTTCCGACGGATGGATTCTTTGTTCGGCCAGAAATTCAAAATTTTGATTCTGATCTAGAAAATTTCGAACTTGATCTTCATTTTCGGAAGTCAATAAGGAGCAGGTTGCATATACCATTTCACCACCAACTTTCAGCATTTTGGAGTAGTTGTTTACAATATCCATTTGTAAAGCCCTTACTTTCTCAATTGCTTGAGGTTGAAGCTTCCATTTAGTATCTGGATTTCGTTTTATTACACCGGTTCCAGAGCAGGGAACATCTAGCAATAACCTATCTGCACGATTATGAAGGCGTTTTATGGTTTTATTGGATTCAATAGCCTTAATTTCCACATTATGTACGGAGTTCCTTTTTGCTCTTTTTTGAAATTCTTTTAATTTCCATGCTTCTACATCCATGGCAATAATGGAACCTTTGTTTTCCATCATAGCTGCCATTTGCAGAGTTTTTCCTCCAGCTCCAGCACAAGCATCAATAACTTTCATCCCTGGTTTGGGGTTCAGAAATTCTGCAATCATTTGTGAGCCACCATCCTGAATTTCAAAAAATCCCTTTTTGAATAGGGGATGATTAAAAAAGTTTTGCTTTTGTTTAAAAACTATTCCAGTTTCATTTTTTTCCAAAGCTAAAACCTCAATATTTTCTTCGGCGAATTTGGCAATGAGTTCGCTTCTATTTGTTTTTAATGTATTGGCTCTAGCAATGAGCTTGGCTGGCTGGTTTAATGCTTTTGCCATTTTGGGCCACTCTGTACCAAATTCATTTCTCAACAAATCATCCATCCAAATGGGAAAAGATTGAAGAGATCCAACCTCATTTGGTAAATGTGATTTTGCCTGCTTAAAATTAAAATCCCAAATAGATTCGAAGGATCTCCATGTTTCTGGTAATCCATAACCTTTGCTCAACCAATAAATACCAAAAAGGTGATAAAGCTCCGCTCTTTTTAGGCTGGGTGGCTTGCCATAAACCTCCCAAAGAAAACGCCACCAACGAACCATTTCATAAGTAGATTCAGCAATAAAGCCACGGTCCTTTGATCCCCATTTGCGATTCGATTTTAAAAGGCGCTCAATTGCCCTATCAGCATAAATCCCTTTGTCGAAAATACTCTCAAGAGCATCAATTACTGCATCAACAAGGTTTTTATGAAGCTTTGGGGAGGAAGATGATTTTGTTTTCAATTTGGATAATAAAATTAATATATCGTTGGGTAGGAGCGAGGGTCTACTTCGTTCATCATGCTATAGAGCTCTTCAAAAATATCATCTACGCTAGGCTTTGAGAAATAATCCCCATCCGTTCCATAAGCTGGCCTATGGGCTTTAGCGCTAATGGTAATTGCAGCACTATCAAGATGGTAGTATGCCTTTTGCTCCTCCACTATTTTTTGAAGAATAAAGGCACTAGCTCCTCCTGGTACATCCTCATCCAATACGACAAGACGATTTGTTTTTTTAACACTTTCTACTATGCTGTGATTAATGTCAAATGGCAATAAAGATTGGATGTCTATGAGTTCAACAGAAATATTAAACTTTTTCAATTTTTCTACTGCTTCTGCAGCAATTCTACAATTACTACCATAGGTCACCATAGTAATATCGCTTCCTTCTGCCAGAACTTCAGGAATTCCTAAAGGCGTTCTGATTTCAGAAAGGTTTGCAGGCATTTTTTCCTTTAAACGATAACCATTCAAACATTCTACAATCAGTGCGGGATCATCTGAATCTAACATAGTATTATAAAACCCTGCTGCTTGGGTCATATTTCTTGGTACTAAAACATGAATACCTCTTAGCGCATTAATAATTGTTCCCATTGGAGAACCACTATGCCAAATCCCTTCTAGTCTATGGCCCCTTGTTCTAATAATTAGTGGTGCTTTCTGCCCACCTTTTGTCCGATATTGTACAGTAGCTAAGTCATCGCTCATGATCTGTAGAGCATAGAGCAAATAGTCTAAATATTGAATTTCAGCTATGGGTCTCAATCCACGCATAGCCATACCAATACCTTGTCCAAGAATGCTAGCTTCGCGAATTCCAGTATCGAAAACCCTTAATTCTCCGTGTTTATCCTGAAGTCCTTCCAAGCCTTGGTTTACATCTCCAATTTTCCCACTATCCTCTCCAAAAACTAAAACTTCTGGACGTTCACCTAATATTCTATCGAAATTATCTCTAAGGATTATCCTGGCGTCAACTTCAAGAGATTCGGAATCAAATTTTGGCTCTACAGCTTCAATTCGCATAGGACTTTCTTTAGAATGACTGTATAGGAAGTCGTTATACCTATCCTTATTCGCAGAATTGGAGGATTGTATCCATTGATTTAATTCTGCTTTTTTAGGATGGTCAATTCCAATAAGATGGTGCATGGCAATTCTTGCCGAAGAAACGGCATCCCTTCTTAATGGATCAGGTTTTGATTTTATTTCTTGGGCTAAACTTTGAAGTAGTTCAGCATTGGAAGATAAATCTGCTAGCTCTTCAATTAGGCTACTTACCTGTGTAACTTCTGCCTTTATTGGCTCCAGAAAATCTGCCCAAGCCTTGGCCTTAGCAGTACGAGCTACTTTTTTAGCGGCTCTTTCTATTTCTAAAATTTCTTCTTCTGTAGCAATGGTAGATTGAATCATCCATTCCTTCATCTTCTTAATACAGTCGAATTCTTGTTCCCATTTCAAACGAGCTTCATTTTTATAACGCTCATGAGATCCAGATGTGGAATGACCTTGGGGTTGAGTTAATTCATTTACATGAATCATAACAGGAACATGCTCTTCTCTAGCAATTTTATCAGCCTTTTTATAGGCCTCTAAAAGGTCCATATAATTCCAACCCTTTACTCGAATAATTTCATATCCTTTGTCTTCACCATTCCGTTGGAATCCTTTTAAAATTTCCGAGATATTTTCTTTGGTAGTTTGATATTTACTGTGAACGGAAATTCCATAATCATCATCCCAGATGGAAATAACCATAGGTACTTGTAGAACACCGGCAGCATTTATAGTTTCAAAAAAGAGACCTTCACTTGTAGAGGCATTTCCAATTGTTCCCCAGGCAATTTCATTTCCTTTGATGGAGAAATTATTCCAGTCTTTTAATTCTTTATTCTCCCTATACACTTTGGAGGCTTCCGCAAGTCCGAGTAACCGTGGCATTTGCCCCGCTGTTGGCGAAATATCAGCAGAAGAATTTTTTTGCTCAGTAAGGTTTTTCCAGCTACCATCTTCATTTAAACTACGAGTGGCAAAGTGACCATTCATTTGGCGGCCGGCGGATGCAGGCTCTTTGCTAAGGTCAGTATCTGCATATAAGCTAGCAAAAAACTGTTGGGTGGATAACTCCCCAATAGCCATCATAAAAGTTTGATCTCTATAATATCCAGATCTAAAATCCCCATTTTTAAAAACTTTGGACCATGCGACCTGTGCTAATTCCTTACCATCTCCAAAGATTCCAAATTTTGCTTTTCCTGTTAATACTTCACGACGACCGATTAAACTAGCTTCACGACTTTCTATTACCAGTGCATAGTCGTTCTTTACGCTTTGTTTAAACTCTTCAAAAGAAATTTCGTCAGTCTTTGTTTTTGATTCGTTTGTACTCATAAATAAATGCAATTTTGGGGAGTGCAAAGGTAGCCAAAAAGGCTGCTTATTTCACAATGGAATAGGAGAGTGCTTTATAGGCCAAATTGAAAATGGAGAATTAGCGAAAGTGCTTTATAATCAGAGACTTTCCATAATTAGGTGATTTTAATAATAACCTCTTCTGATGCGTTCAATTATTTCACTTGGATCTAAATTAAAAACAAAACGAATACTTTGGGAATAGGCTGGCCCAGTTAAGAAATTTTTATCCTGGTTTTGAAATGGGAGATATAATTCCAAGAAATCTGTAAAAACTGAAACTCGGATACCATAGTCCCAATAGGCCTTGTTGAAAGAATCTGCAAAACCCAAATCTCCAAATAAACCAATTGAAGGTCTTAACCCTTTGTATTTGAAGGCTGTAAAAATCGGAAGGCTAATATTAGAGGCTAATAGATAACTATTGGCGAAAATTCCTGTGGGGCCTTTAAATCCACCATCAGAGGTGAAAAATTGTTGACTCCAAATTCCACTTTCATCTGACCTACCAATGAGTTCATAATCGAATAAATAATCTTGTGTTCCACTTAATCCCATACTATAGAATGTAGGAGGATCTCCAGCTGAAGCCAAGCTATTATTTAAAAAGAGGCCCCCAAAATTTCTCCAAATAAACCAATGTTTATTGGGTAACATCCACCTCAAATCCACTGTGCTGCTGATTAGGCTAAATTGACTACCAATTTGAAAATCTGAAACAATGGTATATGGTTTTAAAAGATTTATATTTTCTAAGGTATAGGTTATAGTTGCAAGTTCATAACCATCATATTTTCTTGCTGAATTAATATCTTCAGGGATGGAATATTCCTCTTGCTGTAATAATATTCCTCTAAATCGAAGCCTTTGTAGGATATTGCTTTCCCCATATTTTCGTCTAAAGAAAAAATTCAAGGAGGGTGAAAACCTATAAAATGCGAGATCCTGATCATAATGGTTATAGCGACCATAAAAGCCAGTTGAAATTCGATGGAATGGCCCAGAAGATGGAGTGAAATTCCATAGACTAGACAATGATCCTGTTAGTGTATTGGTACCGGTGCTGTATTCTGGTTCTAATCTGTATTCAAATGGTTTCCTTACAAATGCTACAGACCTATTATGTAGTTGAACACTTAGAAGAAGTTTGTCATAGTTGTTATAATTGAAGGCTGGCATCCAATAGATTTGTGATTTCCCAGGGTTTTCAAAACTGTTGAAGAACTGAAGTCGCACGGGTTCCGCTCTTTTAAAAAGCCCCTTTGTTCTTATGCTATTATTTTTTTGTGAAAATTCTGGGGCTGTATTATGGTTATTGATAATTACTTTATCAAACTTTTCATGGTAGGTCTGCAAAGGTTTTTCCCCTAGATGTCCGGGGAACCATTCCGTAATTACCTCTTTTCCATCCTTATATCCAGTTAATGAAAATGGAATGGCCAATGATTTTTTATTTCGGATGGTTGCGGTGCTTACTGTGGAGCAATAATCTGTTTTTACAATTTGGTAATCATGTTCTTGATCAGATTTTACCAGGACTTCAAAAAACCAGTTTAGATCTCTAAAAATGAAATATTTAAATGCAGATTCCAAGTCTTTGGAACTACTGTAATCCCTATTCTTTTTTTCAGAATAATAGCGATTCATAGATCTCCTAAAATTTCGCTTTCCGCAATAGGCTTCCAAATGACTAAGGCTTAAATAGGTTTTGGCCTGGGTAATAGCTTCATAATTTAATCGGCTTAAAGAATCCGCTGGGGTCCTCATTGCTTGATCTAAGCCCTGGCGGGCAATATAGAGCCACAAAAACTGATTTTGATAACCATATTCAAATTCATCTAAATCGAATATTTTTCCAATTATTTGAAAATTGGTAAGGGGAATCCATTTTTTTTCTGGGTATACTTCCCTTATAAATTCATATTTATAATAATAGGGTATTCCCCTTGCTAGCCACACTTCTTTAAATCCATTTGGCCCAAGCTCATACCGGAAAATTTGTTCGGCTCTAGCATGGGTAAGGTCATTGGAAAAGTCGAATGTTGATTTTGGATAATCCATACTGAGCAATCCATCGCTCTGAAATTCACCAATTTTATTTTTCAGAATCACTAATTGATAGGATCTTGTAAATTCTTTGGAAAATTGTTCCTCAAAAAATTTGTTTGTTTTTTCGTTTAAGGAAGGGAGAATAGAGGGCAGGTATGGATCTTCGTATATGCTGAAAAGCTTTATAGAATCATTGATTTGATATTCAATAAATGATTTTGAGAGATAAAACTGAAGATTGGAACGGGAAGGATGATGAAATTTGAATTTCGATAGACCATTGCCCAAATTTTGACTTTTAATCAACTTTAAATTGGAGGCAATTTTAAAATTGGAGTCGGCCGTAAAATCCACCGTAAAACTGTCTTTTGCATGAAACCAATCGCTTTGAAAAGTTATGGGATTTAGATGCCATTTTTCCCCATCATAATTGGCTAGCCTAGGAAGCCAGTCAATTATTCTATAAACATCCCCATCAAAACCTATCCCTGTAAACTCAGCGTCGGGCAGTTTAATTTCAAAATTTAGTAAAATACGATCATGGTTTTGACTTTTAGGGAAGCCTACAAATTCTAGATCTTTGCCAAACTCAATATTATTCTCAGCCTGTTTAAACTCGCTAATTCGAATATATCCTTTCCTTTCTTCTTCTGCATAATAAAGACGGATATTCTGAAAGTCGATAAATTGTTTTTGTACAAAAGACGATTTCCATTCCATAGATCTTGGTGGAAGATGAAGAAAAAGACTATCTGTATTTTGGTAATGATGGGCATGGAGACTGATTTCCATGCTTCCTTTTAATATTCGGAGGCTGTCCTTGAGCTCCATTTTTATTTGATAGTGGTTATCCTGTGCAGAGGCCACTTTAAGGAAAGTAAGTAATAAGAGAAGGATTAGTCTTCGCAAGTGTTCAATTTTCCGCAAATATAGTGGAGTTGCCACATTAAATTTAATTTTAGGACGTAATGCTCCAAGGAAATTAAAGCAAAAAAAAAATCGCCATTATGGCGATTTTCAGGATTTGATGAATTTTTATACTCGAATTCTCCCCGGCAGGTGGCCTATTGGCATTAATCCTTGACCATAACTTTCTCTTTTCTGTATGGATGCCTGGGAAAGATCAAGATCTTCTATGGGTTCCTCTTCCTCTTCATCCTCCTCTGGGATTTCTTCCTCAAATTCATCTATATACTCTTCGTCCTCATCATCTTCGTATTCAGATTTTGGACAATCGGTACATTTTAAACCTCTATTGGTCATTATCCATTCATGATTTACCATGTCAAAATCCCAATAATCATTAAGGTTATCAATATCATAAATGATATCCACCATATTTTCATCTAGAAAAATTTTGGTTCCTACAGGAAGGTAGAGGCTAAGTTTTACTTCCTGACCGCGATATCTATGATCGTCTTTAAGGGTATAGTAGGCATCGAAGTTTAAGACAGAATCATTTTCCAAGACATATTCGTAGGAAACATTTTCAGCATTATTTCGGGCGGCCCTTCTTGTATTTCCCTGAGCGTTTATATGCTTTCTAATTTTCAGCTTTTCATCTTTAGACTTTTTGATGTCTAATTGAACGGCATTAAATAGGTTGCCTTTTGGTGATTGTAGCCAAAAAAGGTTAAAATCCGTATCTCTATATCTTTCATAAACTTCATCTTCGTTTACTTGTAAATAAAGTGTTTTAGAGTCACTGTTAAGATCCTGATATTTAGTGTAATATGAGCTTCTGTCGAATTCCAAGCCTAATCTAATTCCCGAGATTAAAACCAAAATAAAACCTACAATGGCAATGCCTGTAAGACCAGATCTGGCAGATCTTCCTAAGGGGTCTAGTTTAAAAATTATTCTCACACCAAGGTAAATAATCATCACTAGAGGCGCCATTATCAATAGTGATATACCAATAACCATTAGGTTGAAATGAGCGCTATTGGCGGTAACAATTTGCAATAGGTCGTAGAGATCATTTAAATTATAGCCACCATTAAAGAGTTTAAAGCTTCCGCTAAAAAATGCGGCTACCAGGCCAAGTAGGGCGATAAAACCCAAGGCTAAGAAACCAAAGCCTATAATTTTAAAAAAGAATCTGAAAACCAATTTTACAAGGTTGATGATAAATTCAAAAAAACCTTTTATCAAATCGCCCAAGGCAGAGGCAGGTTTTTGGTAATCGTAGTTTCCTGCTTTTCGGCTAAACTCTTTCACATTATCACCAATATTTCCAAATTCCTCTTTAACAGATTTTTCAATATTGGAGACATTCACCTTTTCACCTCGCATTTGAAGCTTTTCTGCAGTGGTTCTGGCTTTGGGGATTATTGCCCAAAGGATTACATAGAATAGAATGCTAAATCCACTAAAGGCTAAGATTACAAAGATAATTCGCATCCAAAGGATTTCTATTCCTAGGTATGCTGCCAATCCAGCGGCAACACCGCCGAGTATTTTTTCATCAGGATCTCTAAAAATTCTTTTGCGAGAAGCGGAATAATTTGGAGATCTATGCTCATAATTAGGAGCTTCTTCATCTACATCTAGATAATCTTCAGGTTTCCCCATTATGGCAATTACTTCATCTACATCACTAAGGGCTATTACCTCCTTAGATTCTGAAGTCCTTGCTTTAAAAAGTTCGGCAATCCTTACCTCAATATCCTTAATGATTTCCTCTCCACCTTGTGAATTGAAAAATTGTTGTTTTAATGTGGTTAAATACTTTTCCAATTTGAGGAAGGCATCTTCATCAATATGAAAAATTAAACCACCTAGGTTGATGTTCAATGTTTTGTTCATGGTTAAGAGGGCTTATTTGTGGTTCTTTGTACTGCTTCTACCAAATCTTTCCAGGTAGCATTTAATTCTTGTAATATCTTTTTTCCGTAATCGGTTAAGGTGTAGTATTTTCTTGGTGGTCCGGATTTGGATTCTTCCCATCTATAGGATAAAACATCGGCGTTTTTTAGTCGGGTTAAAAGGGGATATAAGGTTCCCTCTACTACGATCATTTTTGCTTTTTTTAGATGTTCTATTATATCCGATGCATAGGCATCTTCCTTTTCAAGGAGGGATAGAATACACAATTCCAAAACACCCTTTCTCATTTGAGCTTTAGTGTTTTCGATATTCATTATGCTTGATTTTTAATTTTTAGTTTTCCTTTGATGGAAATGAAATAAGCCCGGAAGTTTTCATCCAGAACAAAAAGATGGATATTGGTGAAATATCCCCCTTCTTTATTTCCATACATTTTAAATACTTGTAGATCAGAATCCTCAAATTCAAATGGAATCCTTTTGAAACCTAAGGCATATACTTCCTTAGAAAAGGATCTAATTAAACTTGCTCCTTCTTCTTCCTCCCCAAATACTATAAATCTAATTTGATGGATATCACCACTAACATGTTTGATTTGATCCTCAAAATCAAAATCCATATCAATGGCGTCTAACATTTTCTTATTTAAAGTGAGGGAAAAAGCATCGTCCCTCGAGGCGTATTTGCTAAATACTTCTTTGAATTTCGCTTCATCTTGTGCATAGCTGCCAAGTGAAAAGGTTAAGGCTATGAAGACTGTCAATAATTTTTTCATGATGCGGTTTTATGTTTGTTTGCTATGCAAAGATATAAACAAAAGATAGTACTATGCAATACAAAGTACTATAATATTTTTTAACACCCTGAAAATCAGTGAGTATAATTTTAATCTAAATCTTTCATGGTGTGTTTATAGCCACCTAGTAGTGACCATGCCTTAGCTTGAGAAACAGCTTTTAGGCCATTTTTTCGGGCGTTTTTGGCAATGAGATATTGCACTTTAAAGTGGTAGAATAAGGATTTCCAAGCAAAGAATAGGGAATGTTTTGGATCGTAAATATGAGCTGGTTCTGCATTGGCACCATTAATTTCTATTACCGAGAAATTTTCACCTTCATTCAATTCATCCCAGGAATCGAAAACAATATCTAACCTTCCATATTCCAATCCTTCAATTTTCTCACAATATTTGGAAATGGCCAATAATAGTTTTGGATTAAGCTTTTCCTGTGCATCAATAAATTTGGTACCAAGCCGGTGATTCCCAATATGGTCTAGGACTAATCCTTCTCCCTTTTTTAATACCTGATTAAAATCAAATCGTTTATTGTCTTTCCATCTTTTCAACTGTAAAAACAGCCGATCATCCTTTCGTATTAATTCTTCAATATTCGATTTTCCATCACCAAGGATTTTTGGAAAACCTCTTTCCATTATAGAGCTTATTACCCATTGCTGATCTTCAGGGTTTTTAAAAATGAACAATCCAATTTCTTTGCTAAAACTTAAAAACTCTTGGATAAGATATTTGAATTTAGGATCGGGATTAAAGGCCAATAGATCTTCTATATTTTCAATTTTTAGAATTCCTTTTCCTCGCATTCCTAAATCGGGCTTTACGATTAAAGGAAATTCAAAACTATGATCTAGCAAAAATTTTTCTAATTCCTCTCTCTTTTGAATGAGGGGTAAAAGAGCTGTTTTTGGAGTGTTTTCATTAGGGCCTCTAACATACATATCCCATTTAGACTCTTCAACAATTCCCCCAAATTCCATATAGGGTCTATTGATTATAGTAGGGTAGGCGAAGCTTCCATATTTAATACTTTGCCATCCATATTGAAGAAATATAGGAATATATACCATCTGCCAAGGCCAGTATTCCCAATGGCTTAAACGAATATAAAAAGCTCTAATTCTATCCCTTAGATTCATTATTTGTTCTTGAATTTGATGGAATCTTGAGCTTTCCCAACAAAGTCCCAATAATTGAATTCTTCCCCACCTTTAATGCTTACAATCTGGCTGATGCTTACTGTCTTTAAAATCCCCCATCTGCTCATTATTAAATCACTTTCCTTGTTTCCATCCCCTGCACTTTGGTGAAATGCCGATATGTTTTCAGGCTTTAATTCGGGATTTTTTTTCAGCCAGGCCTCAAACCATTCTTCTCTTTTCTTGCGCACTTCACTAGAATATAGCTTAGTACTCGACCAAATTTGCTTTTGATTGGGATTGAAAATTTTTAATTGAGTTTCATCCTCATCATGTACAATTGCAGAAAGTTTAGCTTCCTCTTTCAAAATCAAGGTAAAAGGTTCTAAATCTTTAAAATTATAGTGATTGTAAAAATCCTCAATGCTGTTTGCTTCAAAACTTTCCAAAACCATTATACCTCTACTTTTAGGATAACTGGCTCGGCGTTTATAGGCTTTTTCCCCTCCATTGAGGATGCAAGCAGATCTGAATTTTGGCGAATGCGCAATCCAGGTACCATTTGCTTCCAAATCCTTAGGGAAGTAAACCTTCCTGTTTGCCACCTTTTCTCCAATAATATTTTGGGAAGATAAACGGTCAGATCTTTCATCCCTGTTGTGGGTGAATATATAGCCTTGTTCTACAGGTATATAGCTTAGAGTACACATATCAAAATATTGAAATAGTACTCATAGTGATGCATGGCGATGGTATAGGATTTATTTAATTTATTTCAATGCTTTGTCAACTCAAGCAGCATTAGTTCAGGCTTTTCGGGGTACGACGATGCAAATAACAAATTTTTATTTAATCCATTAGCAATCTGAGATTTGATTTATTTTTTCCGTTGTACAGGTCTGATAATGAGCCTAATTTTTTTGTCGTAGGAGAAATAGTTGATAAACCAATTGGTAAGTACTATGGCTTTGTTTCGAAATCCAACCAAGCCAATCAAATGCACTAACATCCACAATAGCCATCCTATAAATCCTTTGAATTTTACCCCATTCAGATCTGCTACTGCCTTATTTCTTCCAACTGTAGCCATGGTGCCAAGGTCTTTATATTTAAAGGCCTTAATTTCCTTGTTTTTTTCAAGGGAAATAAGATTTTTACCAAGGTTTAATCCTTGCTGAATAGCCACCTGTGCAAGCATTGGATGACCAAAAGGATTTTCTTCACTAACCATAGCGGCCACATCACCAATTGCATATATTCCCTTTAAGCCTATCAATTGATTGTATTCATCAACCAAATATCTTCCTCTGTTCAATACGCTATCTGAAAGACCATTGATAATATTTCCTTTTACTCCAGCTGCCCAAATAAGGGTAGAGGCAGGGAGCTTTTTTTTATTGGTTTGAGCATATTCACCATCATATTTTTCCACCCTTGTATCCAACCAAACATCTACTCCTAATTTTTCCAAATACTTTTTGGCATTTTTCTGAGCACTTTCGCTCATTGGCCCCAAAACATTAGAGCCTGATTCTACCAGGTGAATGGACATACGCCTGAAATCAAGGTCTGGATAGTCATTGGGTAAAACATGGGTCTTTAGTTCGGCAAGGGCTCCAGCTAATTCTACTCCCGTAGGTCCAGCTCCAACAATCACAAAATTCATCAACCTTTCTCTTTCTTCAAGGTCATTAGTGAGGGAAGCGGCCTCAAAATTTTGAAGCATCAAACTTCTTAAGTTTAAAGCTTCCGGAACGGTTTTCATTGGCATGCTGCCCAATTCCATATCCTTCATCCCAAAATAATTGGTAGAACTTCCAGAAGCGATAATTAGATGATCATAATCTATTTCGCCAATATCTGTACATAGGATTTTTTCATCTGCCTTTATTTCTATAGCCTCGGCCATTCTAAAATAAAATTCCTTTTGTCCCTTAAAAATATTTCTAATCGGGTAGGCGATAGAGTCGGGTTCTAATCCTGCCGTAGCTACCTGATAAAGAAGGGGTTGAAAAGTGTGGTAATTATGCTTGTCAATCATCACCACTTGAAATGGTTTTTTATTTAATTTTTTCGCGAGGGACAATCCTCCAAAACCGCAGCCTACAATTACCACACGGGCTAAACTTGTATCTGGGATATTTAGGCTTTTCATTGTTTACAATTTAAACTTGCCAATCAGTGATTTATCTAATTTTATTAAAGTTTTGAAATTCTCCTAACCTTCGGCCTCCTAATAATCGGCTTTCAAGCCAGGTAAGTATTCTGTATTTTAATTTTTCGTGCTTCGGAGTTTGTGATTTTTTTCTTCTTTTCCCATTATACTGCAATTCATTTTCCCAATCCATTTTTTTTAGCCAGTTTTTAAAGCTGCTGGGATGGCTACCTTTAAATTTTCTCACCCGATTTAGTGGCCCATAATCAAAGTTTAGCTCCTCTTTTTCAAATTTCTTCTGTGCCGCTTCTTTTCCATGGTAGGTGGTGCTTGCTGTTTTGCGCTTTTTATTCATCATAGCTGGTGGTCTTACCCAGCCATAATGGTAAATCTCTGCATCAATCAGGGCAACATTGAGTTTTCGTGTTCCTTCTTTTCTTTGGTAATCTTCAAATTGGTAGTTGAAATCGCCTTGGTGGTATCTAAATGATTGGGCATCTTTCCAGCTGTGAATTTCTTTGAGATTTCTAATAATTCTAATCTCTTTGGAATAAAAGGTATGAGAGGGATTATAATGCTCAAAATCACCCCAAAAATGTTTGTATCTAAATACGAGTCCTTCTACAAGTTGGTCTTTATGGTATTTGTTTATCGCAGCTTTTACTGTAGGGATATACTGTTCATGTAGGGCTTCATCACATTGAAGGTAAAAAAGCCAATCTCCAGTACAAGCCTCTTTTGCTAAATCTGTTTGATGAGCAAAAATTGTGTTTTTGGGATATTTTTCACTCTCCCATTTACTGTGAATGATTTTTATTTTTTCAGAATTAAGGCTTAGAATTTCCTTTTCTGTGCTATCATCATCATCACAATCACCCAATACAACTACAAATTCATCTACCATGGAAAGTATAGATGAGATGGACTCTTTTGCCGGAATAAAGAGTTTACCAGCATTTTTTACAAAAGTAAAACCACTAATTTTCATTTTACGGCTTTGCTGATTTAACTAGAATGATCGGCTACAATTTTCCATTCCCCATTTATTTTTTTCCATACCAATAAATAACTACCCCTTAAGGTATCGTGATCTCTAAATAGATTCCATCTCCCAGCTATCCACATTCCTGAGTTTCCAAGATTTTCAATTTTTTCATTTTCAAAAAGCAAACGACCCATTTTATCTTTTGAGCTATAAGATTTTTTATAGTTGCTAAGAGTTTGTTCCCAGCCATAATTTAATCCTCTACTACCAATAAATACTAGACTATCAGATTTTATATAGGGAATCATAAAATTTTCCAAGCTTCCCTCATTCCAGGCCTTTTGTTGATTTGCCATAATAGTCTCAACTTCCAATTTATCCTCAGACATTGATGGAGATTTGGGCTTTTGCTGGCAGGATAAAATGCCTAGTAGGGCTAAAGAAAAGATCCATTTCATAAATATCGTTCTTGAAGTATATTACAATGATGAAAACTATGACCAGCAATGATAAAGCCTATGGCTCTTGCCGAGCTTGGGCTGCCATTTGTATTTCCTATTTGATCTAAATCCTCTTCCCTTAATCCTTTAATATTTCGAATAATAAACCTCCTTAATAGGGTAAAATCGTCTATTAATTCTGCTAGGCTGATATTTTCCAAATTGGCATTTTCTGCCCATTCGTTTTGATCGAAGCCTGGAAGAGGGTTTTTATCTTTTCGTGAAATGCTGATGGCTCTATAAATGAAAACTAAATCGCAATCAATTATATGTCTCAACATTTGCTTTAGGGTCCATTTCCCTTCTGAATAGCTATAATTTTCCTTTTCAGAACCCATTTCATTTAAAATGTTGATAAGTCTATCTCCACTATCCTGAAGATTTTGAAGAAGATCTGCCCCACGGGTTAATTCAATATAGTTTTTGTAAAATGGGTGGTATTCGCTTTCCGAAGGTCTTTTCATAACTATAGCTTATTTAATTTTTGCTCGTATTCCTCCTCGGATAGATTGCCATTTAAAGCTTCATTGTTCAAATTCGCCATTTCCCGATATTTGGGCAAATCATTTTCATTGGTCTCTAAACTGAAATTGCAAATTGGGCAAAAGATGCTGAATTTTGAAGAAAATGGAATTAAGGGAATAAAGAAGAGGCTAAAAATTCTTCCCGTTTTTTGAAGTATCCAATGTTTTCGATTAGAACAATTCGGACAAAGCTTTTCTTCTATGGGTCCAATAGGCTTATTAACTCGATCTATACCAAAAATTAATATCATGTTGTAAAGGTACATTCTAATTGAATTGCAAGTCCTTTTACTGGTAAAATAGAATCAATCCATATTTTTAATTTCTATAGATATGAAGCAATTTGCTAATTTTGAAGAATGCCTACAGACAGAGATAAATTAATGAAGGGACTTCGATTTTTCGCTTTTGGATTTCCTTTTATTTTTTTAGGACCAATAGTATTTACCATTGCCGGAATTCCTAGTTATAATGACGGCTCCTATCTATGGATCAGCTTAAGCATATTGTTTATGATTACAGCTGTAGTTTTATGTGTTAAAGGTTTAAAAACCGTTTTATCTGCCTTTTTCGATAAAAACTAATGCACTAAATTCAATTTCTCTAATAGGTAAGGAGCAGTTTTACTTTCTTTAATGTCCATAATTCCCTCTGGCTTACCTTGATAAACAAGATTTCCTCCTTTATCACCTCCTTCAGGACCTAAGTCAATCAACCAATCAGCACATTTCATAATATCAGGATGGTGTTCAATAACCAAAATACTATGTCCCTTTTTAATAAGTTCATTGAAGGATTTTAATAGTTTTTTGATATCGTTAAAGTGCAATCCAGTGGTAGGTTCATCAAATATAAAAAGATGATGATTGCTATTTTCACTTTTCCCTAAGAAGGTAGCAAGTTTAATTCTTTGTGCTTCCCCTCCAGAAAGGGTGCTACTCGATTGACCTAAAGTCACATAGCCCAAACCAACATCCTGTAGAACCTTGATTTTTGAAGCAATTTTAGTTTGGCCATTTTCCTCAAAAAATACTATGGCATCGTCGACGGTTAACTCTAGAATATCAAAAATGGTTTTATCCTGAAATTTTACTTCTAGCACCTCATTCTTAAATCTTTTTCCATCGCAGTCATCACATTTTAAGTGAACGTCTGCCATAAATTGCATTTCAATGGTAATTTCCCCTTCCCCTTGGCACTTATCACATCTACCACCATCAACATTAAAAGAAAAATTACCAGATTTAAAACCTCTTGCTTTTGCTAGTGCTTGGTTTGCATATAGAGAACGGATATCATCATATGCTTTTAAATAGGTAACAGGATTACTTCTACTACTTTTTCCGATAGGGTTTTGATCAACAAATTCTACAGAACTGATAGAGGCATAATCTCCTTCTAGCGCGCTGTGCTTTCCACTTTTATCTCCAAAACCACCAAGTTTCTTTTTTAAAGCAGGATATAGAATTCTTTTAATAAGAGTACTTTTTCCAGATCCGCTAACGCCGCTTACAACGCTAAGACAATGCAAGGGAATATCTACATTGATGTTTTTAAGATTATTTTCTCTAGCTCCAATAATTTTGAGAAATTTTCGCGGTGACTTCCTTTCTTGTGGTAGACTTATTTCATCCCTACCATTTAGGTAATTGGCGGTATGGCTATCTACGTTTCCAATATCTTCAGGTTTTCCGGCATAAATGATTTCCCCACCATGAGATCCAGCTTCAGGTCCGATGTCTATGATATAATCACTGGCCTTCATCACTTCTTCATCATGCTCTACTACGATTACAGTATTTCCAATATCCCTTAAGTTTTTCACTACAGAGATTAACCTTTCTGTATCTCTAGGATGAAGTCCAATACTTGGTTCATCAAGAATATAGGTGGAGCCTACAAGAGCACTTCCAATGGAGGTGGCCAGGTTAATTCTTTGCGATTCACCACCTGAAAGGGAATTACTCACCCTATTTAGAGTAAGATAGCTAAGACCCACATCTAGGAGATATTTCAATCTACTTTTGATTTCAATCAAGAGTCTTTTGGCAATTTCTAGGTCTTGAGGATTTAAGTCAATCTCTTCAAAGAAAACCGAAAGCTTATCTATAGGCATCAGAACAAGTTCACTAATGGAATAGCCATTTATTTTTACATAGTTGGCCTCTTTTCTCAATCTTGCTCCTTCGCATTCGGGGCAGATGGTTTTGCCTCTATATCTGGAAAGCATTACCCGGTATTGAATTTTATAGCTTTTGGATTCAATGTATTTAAAAAATGAGTTTAGGCCTTTAAAATCTTGGCTTCCTTCCCAAAGTTGTTTTTTTTCAGATTTACTCAATTCGAAATAGGGGCGATGAATGGGGAAATTTGATTTATCGGCAGCCTGAATAAGTTGTTCCTTCCATTCTTGCATTTTTTCACCCTTCCAAGCGGCAACAGCATCTTCATAAACAGAAAGACTAGAATCTGGAATTACCAGATCTTCATCTATTCCTATCACCATTCCAAAGCCTTCACATTTTGGACATGCCCCAAAAGGATTGTTGAAGCTAAATAGGTGCATACTGGATTCTTCAAACTCAATTCCATCCTCTTCAAACTTACTGGAAAACTGGAATTCATTTTTCTGACTATCATTTAAGATGGTACAGATTCCTCTTCCTTCAAAGAAAGCGGTTTGAATAGAATCGGCAACTCGGTTCTTTTGTTCTTCAGAAGAGGTATCTGCACTCAGCCTATCCACAACTATTTCTAAAAGATCGTCTTCTAAAATGGTATTACTATCCACTTCTTCCAGTCGAACCACCTTACCATTAATAGAGATTCTAGAATATCCCTGTTGTTCCAAAATGGCTATTTGATCCTTTAATTTACGATCATGGAGTAGGAGAGGACATTTAATCATTATTCGATCTGTAGGATCTAGGGATTGAATAAGATTGAGAACATCTTTAAGTTCATGTCTTTTTACCTCTTTCCCAGAAATGGGGCTAAAAGTTTTTCCAATTCTTGCAAAAAGGACTTTTAGATAATCATAAATTTCAGTGGTTGTGCCAACGGTGGATCGAGGGTTACGGGAAATTACTTTTTGTTCGATGGCTACAGCTGGAGACACACCTTTAATATATTCCACATCTGGTTTGTCCAACCTTCCTAAAAACTGGCGGGCATAGGAGGAAAGACTTTCTACATACCTTCTTTGTCCTTCTGCATAAAGAGTATCGAAGGCTAAAGACGATTTCCCAGAACCACTTAAACCCGTAATTACAGTGAGCTTTTTATGTGGTATAGCCACATCAATATTCTTAAGGTTGTGAACCTTAGCACCTTTGATTATTATATATTTTCTAGGGTCTAAATTCTCTAGGAAGTTTTGCTGCATTTTCATTCAAATCTGAAGAATTGCAAAAGTATTAAACATATGATTGTTTGGATAATAGATTTAAAATTATATATTTGAAAAAGGGAAAGGAATTTTTCCCTCAGTTCGCAATACATATTAATTTAAAATAAAGCGCTTATACATACATCTACTTGAAATTTTATTTATTAGGTACTAACCCAAAAGCAAGTAGATTATGGATTATTCGAAGCAGAGCGATAGCGAGTTGATCAAAGGTTACCTTGGCGGTAATGAAATCACATTAGAATTTTTAATCAAAAGACACCAACAGAGAATTTTCTCTTATATCATTGTGCGCATTCAAGATCAGGATTTAGCAAATGATGTTTTCCAGGATACTTTTGTGAAAATCATCAATACCTTTAAAAGGGGTAAATATAATGAGGAGGGGAAATTTCTTCAATGGGCGATGAGAATTGCTCATAATTTAATAATCGATCATTATAGAAAGCAAAAGCGCATGCCTACTATGTCTCCAAATTCAGACTTTGATATTTTTAATATTATCAGGGATCCTAAAATGAATGTGGAAAGCAAAATCATTAAGGATCAGATTGAAAGTGACCTCCACAAGTTGATAGAAGAATTACCAGAAGAACAAAAAGAAGTATTAAAACTTCGTCATTTTTGTGAGTTGAGCTTTAAGGAAATAGCTGATCAAACTGGGGTAAGCATCAATACTGCATTAGGAAGGATGAGGTATGCTCTAATCAATTTAAGGAAGTTGATGGAAAAGAATAAAGTTACATTATTACAATAATTTGTTGTTGATGCAATATGGGTTTAAAGAGGTCGTTACTTTAGGGTAACAACTAAAATTTGCCTATGGCTAGTACCACTACAATTAAAAATGTACCTGATGCACATTTTAAGCCCTGGAAAGAAACCGTAAAATTTTTGCTCGATTATTCTAAAAGTATGGAAGTGAAAAAATCGGAATCTGGTAAAGAATTCGTATTTCTACGGAACTGAAAAAAACCCGCTTTAAAGCGGGTTTTTTTATGTCCAATGATCTCATAGCCTTTCCCAATCTCATGGCCAATACAATTATTTTACCTTTGGTTAAACAAAAAATATTAAGATGAAAGCCATTTGGAACGATACAGTAATTGCCGAAAGTGATGAAACCATAATCGTAGAAAACAATCATTACTTTCCCGCTGATTCGATAAAAAAAGAGTTTTTCAAAGAAAGCAATACTCATACTACATGTCCTTGGAAAGGTGAAGCAAATTATTATTCCGTTGAGGTATTTGGTTCCGTAAATAAAGACTCTGCATGGTACTATCCTAAGACTAGCGCCTTAGCAAATCATATTGAAGGATATGTGGCTTTTTGGAAAGGGATTGAGGTTAAGCAATAGTTAAATTTTTTATTTTAAGGGACTTATGTTTTGTAAGTCCATTATTAGTTTACCTTTGTGCTTTATTATTTTTAATTATTTTACAGTTATGCCAAGAGGTACAGTAAAGTTTTTTAATGAATCAAAAGGATATGGTTTCATTAAAAACGAAGAAACACAAGAAGACGTTTTCGTTCATGTTTCAGGTTTAAACCACGAAGTTAGAGAAGGTGATTCCGTAACATTTGATGTTAAGGAGGGAAAAAAAGGATTAAACGCAGTCAACGTACAGACTGACTAGAATACATCTCTTTTAGAACTAACAAAAATCCCGCTTTTGCGGGATTTTTTAGTTTATAGAAATCTTATTATCAATTTTTTGAGCTATTTCAAATCCTGCATACAAAATTAAAATATTGATTTTTCAAAGGTTTTGGAAATAAGTTCTCCTGTGTCTAATTCTAATACTATTATATACAGTCCGGGTGCTAATTTATCAATTGGAATATCTACTTTTTCTTTCCCATTAAATGTATTTTGACCTAAATACAAATTCCTCCCCATGCTGTCTAGAATTCTAATTTTCACATTTCCCATTGATCCACCATCTGCAAATAAAATGCTCAGTTTATTTGTTGCGGGATTTGGAAATAAACTGATTTCTACGGGCTTTTCATGGAGACCAATAGTTGAACAATCGTTCACCACAAGAGGAATACTATCGTCTTCAGGTAATTCAAACCCACAAATATTTACAAGAGTATTAAAATCACTCCCTCTGTTGGAGACAATATATAGACTATCATTTTTAGAAATTGGGAAATAGGTTTGGAGATGAATTATTGAACCATGTCCTGCATTGCAATTCATTTTTGCTGATTTAATGGGCATTGGGCTGCCATCAGAATTGTAAATAAAAAAATCAGAACCATCATTGGCCAGTGTAGAACATGAAAAAGGGACAGTGGTAGAGAATGAAATTATAGAATCTCCACAATTTGCCCTAACTATTGAATCTGAATTTGTTGAAGAAAATTTCCAATTTACTGAGCTGCTTGTACAATTATTACTCACCCGAAGATCTAGATCTTTCGATACGGTTGAAATTTTAATCCAGCTGTTTTGAATACTATCAAACCTAAACTCATCTATACTTATTTTTAGATTTACAAGCTCGGCATTTGTGGGTTGAAATAACATTATTCCTGTTTGCGGATCTAAATTCATTCCATTCGCAGTGGTTATTTGAGAATTAACAGAATAACCGGGAGCATAGGTCATAGCAGTACCTGGATAAGGACTAGTTTCGGCATGTCCGAAATAATAAACCAGAGAATCCCCATCCGGTTCAGTTGCTTGCTGGGAATATATTGTTACACCATTCCCATTTGAACAAAAATTTCTCCCCCCGCTATTTAATATTATCGGACTGGTATTTTTATAAAAACTATTGAGTTCTGCCTTAACAAAATAAGTAGATCCAGCAGTGTTGAGAAGATTTGAAGGGGAAGTATGTCTAATGCTAGCCTCATGATAAAATACCCAATTAGAGCAATTTACTGGCAGAGCAACATCCACCTCATATACATATTTTTTACCATGAGAAACATTAACCTGACCATTATCACAATTGAAAGGCTGGTTAATTGGGAGGCCATTTGGTGAAAAATTTGGCAAAAGGGTAGCAGTAAGGGTTCCCCCTGCATTGCATCCCGATGTAAAACCCAAATTAATGGTATTTGGTAAATTAATAACCGTACTAAAGGAATAGGCAGTATAACGAATCAGATAGTGTTTGGAAATATTGGTGGAATCTCCGATATACTTATAGGAAATTTCGTTTCCAACAATATGAGAGGCTTTTAAGGATAAGCTCAAACTGACAAAAGCCAAAAAGGCTAAAAGGTATTTTTTTGACATAATAGGTGGTATTTGGTTTATCCAAAGTTAAAGCACCACAAAAAATATCCTAGCCACCATTATTAATAGCTTGGAATGAATAATTATTGAAAAGAAAAATTTTCTAATTCCTTTGGCTAATTGAATTCTGTTTTCTTAAATCAATGATGGAAGGAAAACAATCTTTAAATAATCATGATAACCCAGTTATCATCTTTTAAAATGGTATTAATAAATATTCCAATTCAAAAAATAAGGCATCATCTACAAAAACTTCTTTTCCAGTTTTATTCCCATTTTCATCATAACTAAAAACTTCCCGATACTTTACCAGACCTGCTTTATTATAGGGTATACCAGAAGGAATAGGGAATCGTAAATAGGCTACTTTGCGATTTATATCGTTGGTCAATAGTTCACAATTACTAATTCTATTGTTTTGATATTCAAAATTCACCTTGCAAAAGGAGGCCCCGAACTTTACTTCCATTCTACTTAACTTATCATTTATATCATATTCATAATGGGTGATTTGGTAAGTGTTTGATTCAAAATTTGCAGAAGTAAGTATAGAATCACAAATCAGTTGATTTTGGGAATTATAGTAGAATTTCTTAATTCCCATCAATTTTTGAGCATCTACTTTCCCTCCCATATATTCCCGTATTTCTATTAGGTGCCCTTGGTTATTATAGTCGAAAGTTTTAGCAATATAAGCTCCCGTTTTTTCAACAAGCTTCTGATTTTTATAACTATAGATATCCTTTATACCATTAAAACTTTCAATAGCGCTAATTCTATTGTTTTGATAAAAGTACCGAGCATCGGATTGAAGGTTTGAATCCAAAACCCCTTTTCTTTTCCTGATATTATATTGTGTAATCCTGCTAAACCTAGCTATGGAATCATAGTAATATTTTGCTCGTAGTTTGCTTCCTTTACTTTCATGAACCCATGATTTTAATATTCCGTCAGAATCATATTTATAGGACCTAATAATTTTCGGGACATTGGCAGAATACCTAACTTTTTTGAGCATTTGCCCATCTTTACGATAATAGTTCTTAAACATCGTATCCCCCTGGAAATTGTTGGATGTCTTTTTATTAATGCCAATTATCTCTTTGGTTTTAGTATAGTTATAATGATCCTTAAAATATTCATCTTGAAATGGATTGGGATCTATTATTAATTCTGGTCGGTCTGGACTAGTTTTTTGCCCAAAAAGGAATTGGGAAAGTCCAATTAGTAAAACAGTAATTTTAGTTTTCATTCCTATTTTATTTGCTTTAAAAATTATACGCTATTCCGATTAAACTTCGAATTTGTCCAGCATTAAAGGAGGTGTTTAAATAAGGGGAGATCTCAAAAGCAATTTGCAGGTTTTCAGCTTTTTTAAAGGGTTTTATCCTTGTTCCAAAATGTATTAAATAACCATTTGTAGCCTCCAATTCTTCCAGAGCATAAAAGGGGTTTATATTTATTCCCAATCCTAGATAATAGTTCAGCCTATCCTTTCGAATAAAATTCCACATCGCATTAATTTCAAAATTTAAGTTTGAGATAAAGGTGTTTGTCTCCATTCTTAAATCTGCCCAAGCTAATTTTTCCGAATCAGAATTTAGAGATACTATGGATTGAAAGGGGTAATAGGCTATCCCCATTTGGGCTTTTGAAGGGATGGCGTTTAATATTCCCACAAGTATTGCTATTACAAGGATAGATTTTTTCATAAGCTTTCATAAAATTTACAGTAAACGGGTTTGGCTTCATAATTATCGTCAAAAAGTAGGGGGTAGTCTTCACGATTAAAAAAACTGCGAATCCAAGAGTGAGCATCACTATGGCCCCAGAAGCTAATACCATAGCGAAGGGATTTTGGGATTTGTTGATAGTGATAACTTATAATAGCCATTTTATTCGCTTGCTTTTCCAAAAGTTCATCTGTGAGATTAAAAGATTTTGATAGGGGATTAATTGATATATCCAATTCGGATAAATGAATTTTTATTCCAAGTTCAGAAAACTCGTGAAATGCTTCGGCAATAGAGGAATTACCGGGATGAATAATGGAAATATGCATTTGTAATCCTATGCCATGGATGGGTATATTCCTTTGCTGTAGCTTTTTTATAAATTGAATTACAGCTCTCCTCTTTTTTTCATTTACCACAAGATCATAATCATTATAAAACAGTAGGGCAGAGGGATCCGCTTCATGAGCATATAGAAATGCTTTTTCCAAATAAGAAGCTCCAATATTTTGTTTCCAAATTGTATTTCTCAAATTTCCATCATCTGTAAAAGCCTCATTTATTACATCCCAACTACTTATTTTTCCTTTAAAATGATGGCAAATAGACTGAATATGGTCTTTAAAAATTTGCTCCCAATCTTCTGTGCTGCCCTCAAAATTGTTCATCCAAGGAGGAAGTTGATTATGCCAAATCAAAGTATGGCCATGAATTCTTTTGGATTCAGCAATGGCAAAATTCACCATTTCATCGGCTTCTGTCCAATTAAAGGTATTTTGGGAAGGATGTAAATTATTTGGCTTAAAAACATTCTCGGCAGTAATGCTATTAAATTGCCGACTAACAATTTCCAAATTTCTAGTTCCTGCTAATAAATCATAGGGTTCTATCGCAACACCTATTGGAAATTCTGCCTTGGAATATAAACTCAATGAATCATCGCAATCCTTTGTTTTTGTTTTATTACAAGAAAGGATAACCGTTAGAAATAGAAAAAAGAATTTGAAACTATGCTTCATTCTAGAATTCCTTTAAATGCAAATTTGAAATTTGCTAGCTCATTAAAATTTTAAAATCCCTCTGAATCCACGTGCAGCATAGTAGGAGTCTGCTCCATTATGGTAAATGAAAACACGATCAAATCGAAAATCACCAAAAATTCCTCCTCCTAATTTCCTTACTGAGGATGGGGTATTTAACCAGCTTGAACTTTTGCAATCAAAGGCATCAAAAGATTGAAGTCTCTGATATAATTCTTCATCTAATACTTCTATACCCATATATTGGGCAAGGTCCATAACCGAATTTTCGGGTTTAAACTTTTTTCTAGATTCTAGTGCCTCTCTATCGTAGCATAAGCTCCTTCTTCCTTTTGGACTTTCCTTAGAACAGTCTATAAACGAAATCTCACTAGTATTTGTATCCCAAGAAAATGGGTGAGGCTCTCCACCAGTTTCTTCCATTTGCACCAGAGACCATATTTTTTCTGGATTATCTTCTAATTTATTTTGAAGGTCCTTCCAGTCTAAACCATTGATTTTGAATTTATTTTCCTCAAAACGTGTTTTCATCAAGGCCAGGATCGATTTTTTATCCTCTTGCCCTATGGATTTATCCATTAGCATAAATTATCAAATTACAGAGAGCAAGATAATTGATTTATGGGTGCTTGCTAAATTTTATAGGGCTTTACAATTCAATGCTCAGAACTGAGACAGATTTTTGTTATACCCAATTTTCCGCTGCCCATGATTCCGCCTCTATTTCCGAAAAAAAAGACCAAGCTAATATTCTACTGCTTTTGTTTCCTGTACCCATTGGAATGGTTTTTACTTGTTTTACCTCCATCTTTTTGAGGCTTTTATGGAAGGAATTTAAATTTGCCTTTTTAGAAACAAGACTGCTAAACCAAAGGCAATTTTTAGAAAACTTTTTGCTTTCTCTAATCATATTTTGGATAAAACGGTATTCACCACCATCCGTAATTAATTCGGCAGGAAGTCCAGAGAAATTTAGACTTGTATTTTTATCCGAATTTCTTTGAAGGTTCTTTTGTTTCCTAAGACTTCCTTTTTTTGCATTTTCAATGGAAGAATGGAAAGGAGGATTGCAAATGGAAAGGTCTATTTTTTCGCCTTTATCCAGTACACCATAGAATTTTGAATGTTGTTGTAATTGAAGCCTTAGCTCAACTTTAGATTTTAAACTGGGATTTAGCTCAATGATTTTTTTTGCAAAAGACAATGATTTTTCATCAATATCCGAAGCAATAAATTTCCATCCATATTCCGAAATACCTATTATTGGGTAAATACAACTAGCGCCCGTTCCAATATCATAAACCTTAATCTTAGGTCCATTAGGAATTTGGGAATTATTAGATATTGCCAATAGGTCTGCCACATAGTGGATATAATCTGCCCTACCAGGGATAGGAGGACATAAATTTTCCTGGGGAAACAACCAATAATCAATATTGTAGTAATGTCTTAAAATAGCCGTATTCAATAAACGAACAGCCTTTGGGCTTGCAAAGTCTAGGCTTTTTTTGCCATATTTATTTTCAATAATGAAAGCCTTTAATTCTGGTGTAGATTCGCAGAGCTTGTCAATATCATAAGGCTTAATATTTCGGTTTCGAGGGTGTAGCTTTACTTTATTACCAGTCTTTAAGGAAGTTTCTTTGGACACAATTTATTTTCATTTGAGAATTGTCAAAGATTGAAAATAATATGAAGAATATAGGATTGAAAACTAAGGGCTTAATTCCCTTTAAATTCTTAAAGTGAAAATATGCCAGAGCAATAATTTACTTCCAGCATATAAAACCAAAAGGGCTGTAAGAAGAGCCAGTATTTTATTATTCACTTTTTGATTTCCCAAATAGTTCCCTAATCCACCTCCTATAAGGACGGCGAGAATTAAATGAAGGCTAATACTGGAGTCGAATTTAAAGTTGCTGGCAAAAATTAAGCCCGCAATTCCGGCTGTAGAATTAACCAAAATAAAAAAGGAGGCCAAAGAGGCAATCTTTTTAGAATTTTCCCAACTGAAAAGGTGAAGTAGGGGGGAAAGATAAATCCCACCACCAATTCCGGATAATCCTGATAAGAATCCTACACCAGCTCCAAAAAGTGTTTTAAGGGATTTGGGGATTTTCTTTTTAGATGAGTCTGGATTCAAATATTTAAAAAACATGGAAATTGCTGCCAAAACCAGCGCAGAGCCTAGAATAATAAAAAAGCTTTTGCTGGATAATTTCCATTGAGCAGCAATAAATGCCGTTGGAAAGCTCAAAATTACAAAGGGCCAAAAGCTAGAAAAATCAAATGTTTTATTTCGCCAATGGCTAATGGTGGCTAGACCTACAACGCATAAATTGAGGATTAAAGCTGAAGAACGGATCAGGTAAATATCGTTTAAAATAAGGCTTAAAACCGCTAAATAACTAGAGCCACCTCCAAAACCAACAGAGGAATAAATTAGGGCTATTAAAAAGAATATGAGCGGCAGGTAAATTTCCATTAAGGGATATATTTCATTTTTTTAAAATGGAATGAGAATGTTTATTTATCACCTCTGTCCGAAAAAATTTTAGTCACAGAATTTTAAATTTGATATTCAGTCTTTTAACCAAATAAATTTGCGTTTCACAAAACTAAGCCATATTAATCGAGATATTCTTCATTACATAAATTTCAGAAAGGCTGTTCAAGTTTTTTTGGTCAAATTAAATAATGGAATTTTGTTTGTAGCATATTTTGGCCTTCAAGAAAATGGTGATTTGATTGAAATGGAGCCT
>TARA_R110002096_G_scaffold72174_5_pt1 | contig 30725 bp, 28 predicted proteins | sample TARA_R110002096 | Tara Oceans TARA_R110002096 (sample SAMEA4397295) | marine metagenome | biome: Polar Biome; feature: [DCM] deep chlorophyll maximum layer (ENVO:01000326); material: water (ENVO:00002006), including particulate matter (ENVO:01000060) such as... | depth 35 m
ACCACGTCACCTGTTCTACCAATTTCGTATGCTTTTCTAACTGCATCCTCAGCTGATACTGCTGTTTCAATTACTTGAATGTCAGCTTGAAAAGCATCAACTATTTTTTGATTGGATTTTCCCAAACAAATAATTGCTTTTACTTTTTCTTTCACCAAAGCACTCAGTTGACTGTAGTCATTTCCCTTATCGACACCACCAACAATCCAAATTAATGGCTTGCTTTGACTTTCTAGAGCGTACCAAGTAGAATTTACATTGGTGGCCTTAGAATCGTTGATAAACTCGATTCCGTGAATGGTTGCAACTGTCTCTAGTCTATGTTCTACATTCTTAAAATCTGACATTGAGTCACGAATGATTTCTTTTCTCAAATCTAAAATTCTAGAGGCAATACCGGCTGCCATGGTATTGTATAAATTGTGTTTGCCTTGCAAGGCTAGTTCATGTATTGACATGGTAAAGTGGTTGTTAGTTAAATTTATAATTAATTGTTTATCATTTATATATGCTCCAATTGGGAGTTGTTTTTGAATTGAAAAAGGAATTTCTTGTGCTGCAATTGTCAAGTGGCTTTTTGCTGTTTCAATTTCTTGACTGTCTGCACAGTAAATAAAATAATCTGAAGCTTTTGAGTTCTCAACTATTCTCATTTTGGAAGCTGCATAGCGCTCAAACTTGTTTTGATAGCGATCCAAGTGATCAGGCGTGATGTTTAGTAAAATTGCTATGTCTGCTCTAAAAGTTTTGATTCCATCTAATTGAAAACTACTCAACTCCAACACATACCAATCGACTTCTTGCGTAGCGAGCATTTCACAGAAACTTTTGCCAACATTTCCTGCTAAACCTATATTCACTCCAGCTTTTTCAAGCAAATAGGCAGTAAGAAAAGCTGTTGTTGTTTTTCCATTGCTTCCGGTGATTGCAATAATTTTGGCAGTGCAGTAACGAAAGCCAAATTCTATCTCTGAAATCACAGAAATTCCCGCAGCTTTAAGTTGCATAATCAAAGGAGCATCATCAGGTATTCCCGGACTTTTCACTACTTCAGTAGCTTTCAAAATCCGCTCTACATCATGCTTTTTCTCTTCAAATTCAATCTCATTTTTTAAAAGAACCTCCTTGTATTTTGGCTTGATGCTCGAAGCATCTGAAACCAAGGGCACAAGTCCCTTTTTCTTCGCTAAAATGGCCGCTCCCACTCCACTTTCTCCTCCACCGAGTATGACTATTTCAGCTTTTCTTTTCACCTTTCTACTACCTTAATTTCAACGTCACAATTGAGAGGATTGCCAACATCACTCCTATGATCCAAAAGCGTGAAACAATCTTCGATTCATGCATTCCTTTCTTCTGATAATGATGGTGCAATGGCGCCATCAAAAACACCCGTTTTCCTTCTCCCAACTTCTTCTTGGTGTATTTGAAATAAGCTACTTGTATGATCACCGATAAGTTTTCAATAAGAAAAACACCACAGAAAACTGGAATCAACAATTCCTTTCGAATAGCTAAGGCAAAAACTGCGATGATTCCACCCAAGGCCAAACTACCAGTATCACCCATAAATACTTGCGCAGGATAGGAGTTGTACCATAAGAAGCCAATACAAGCTCCAATGAATGCTCCAATAAAAATTACCAGTTCACCCGAATCGGGGATGTACATAATATTTAAGTAATCAGCGAAAATGGTGTTACCCGAAACGTATGCAAACACCGCAAGCGTGACTCCAATGATGGCAGAAGTTCCTGTGGCTAAACCATCCAAACCGTCAGTCATGTTAGCACCATTGGAAACCGCCGTCACGATAATAATAACTATTGGAATGAAAATAATCCATATCCAATCCATCACATTGTCGCAGCACCATTCTATCAAAACTGCATAATCAAACTCATTATTTTTTACAAATGGAATAGTCGTTACCATAGACTTGGTTTCTTCCCAATGAAAGTTCTTTGCATTATTCGCTTCTCCATCTAATAAAAGCATTTCAGCAGTAACTCCTGTATTTGGAACTTGCTTTTTCACCATCACTCCATCGTTGAAGTAAAGAATAGATCCTACCACTAGCCCAACTGCTACTTGTCCAATGATTTTAAACTTTCCAGCTAATCCTTTTTTGTTTTTCTTAAATACTTTAATGTAATCATCTATAAAACCTATAGAACCTAACATCACAGTAGAAATAAGCATCAACTGAACATAGACATTGTCGAGTTTTGCAAATAGAATTGTTGGAATTAAGATGGAAGCAAGAATGATTAAACCTCCCATTGTTGGCGTGCCTTGTTTGGCATTTTGACCGTCCAAACCAAGGTCTCTAACCGTTTCACCAACTTGCTTTTTCCTCAAAACTGCAATGATTCTTTTTCCAAAAACCATTGAAATTAAAAGCGATACAATTACTGCAGCAGCAGTTCGGAAAGTAATGTATTGAAATACACCAGCTCCAGGAAAATTTAACTCATTGAGGTATTCAAAAAGGTAATACAACATATCTATTTGGCTAGTTTAGAATTAAAGTTTTCATTCAAGGCGGCTACTACAATTTCCAAATCATCGAAATGATTTCGTACCCCATTAATTTCTTGGTAAGTCTCGTGTCCCTTTCCAGCAATCAATAAAATATCTCCTGGTTGAGCCAAAGCAACTGCAGTACGAATCGCTTCTTCTCTGCCTGTGATTGCCAAAACCTTCCTTTTTGAGGCGGCATCAACTCCCTGTTTCATTTCATTGATAATTACTTCGGGATCTTCAGTTCTTGGGTTATCTGATGTTAAAATAACTCGATTACTCAATTGACAAGCGATGCTCGCCATTACTGGTCGTTTGGTTTTATCTCTATCTCCACCACAGCCGACTACAGTAATTACTTCTTCAGTTCCTTTTCGGATGTTTTTAATGGTAGAAAGCACATTTTCCAATGCATCAGGACTGTGAGCATAGTCTACAATTCCTATCACCCCACCAATGTTAATGTGTTGAAATCGACCTGCAACTGCTTTTAGGTTGCTCAAAACAGTAAGCACTTCCAATTTATCTTGAGCTAAAAGTCTAGCTGTGGCATAAACAGCCGTTAAATTATATGCATTAAAACTCCCAATAAGTGAGCTCCAAAAATCTTGACCATCTACTTTCAGTTGAATCCCCTCGAAGTTGCTTTCAATCAATTTTGCCTTAAAATCTGCTTGTGTTTTAAGTGCATAAAATGATTTTTTAGCTTGGGTTTCTTGAAGCATTACAGTGCCATTCTTATCATCTTTGTTTGAAAGAGCGAAAGCATTTTTTGGAAGCATGTTAAAAAACATTCTCTTCGCTTGGAGGTAATGCTCAAATGTTTTGTGGAAATCTAAATGTTCGTGAGTGATGTTGGTAAATACTCCTCCTGCAAAATGCAAACCTGCAATGCGATCTTGCGCCACAGCATGAGAACTCACTTCCATAAAGCAATACTCACAGCCACTTTCAACCATTCTCGCAAATAACTGATTGAGTTGAATAGCATCAGGAGTGGTATGAGTAGATTTGACTTCTTCTTTTCCAATTTTATTTACAACGGTTGAAATCAAGCCTGTGTGATGCCCTAGTTCTGTAAAAAGTTGGTGCAATAAGGTGACGGTTGTTGTTTTCCCATTGGTACCTGTCACGCCAACTAATTTTAATTTAGAGGTAGATTGTCCGTAAAAATTAGCAGCAGAAATTCCAAGTGCTTTAGCGCTATTTGCTACTTTTATATAAGTAATTTTTTCATCGTGAGAGTTTGGAAATTCTTCACAAACTATTGCGGTAGCTCCGTCTTTAATTGCAGCTTCAATAAATTGATGTCCATCGACCTGTGTACCTCTTTGAGCAAAAAAGCAGCTTTGATTTTTCACTTTCCTTGAGTCAAATACTAATTCAAGAATAGAAGCATCAGTTGGGCCTTTTAATTCCAACACTTCAACTCCTTTTAATAAATCATTTAACTGCATCATCACGATAATTCTATTTCTATTTCTGAGCCTTTTGTCACTCTAATTCCGGCATTTAATGATTGGTACTTCACCGTCCCTCTTCCGTTTATTCTCACTCTAAGCCCTTGATTTTCTAATAAATAAATTGCATCTCTCAAACCCATTCCAACTACATTCGGTACCAAACTGTTGATTATTTTCCTTGGTGCAATCGTTACTGTAGAGTCTTGAGTTGATGTTACAACCCACTCTTCATCTGCAGCATTCGAAATAACTGGAACATTTAAATGGGTAAAGATTAATTCTGCATCCTTTTTATGTCCATGCTTTGAATAAGGGATAGCTGAACTTGCATAAAACTTTTGCTGTACCAATTTTTGGTGCATTTCTAAACTATTGGAATACACTTTATCAGCTACTTCTTTAAAAATTGGTCCTGCAACCAAGTTTCCATAATAAACATTTCTGGAAGGAGCATTCACCACTACAATGCAAGAATACTGCGGATTATCGGCAGGAAAATATCCAACAAATGAAGCTTGATGACTTACCTTGGATTGATAGCTGTAACCGTAATTTTTGTTAGCAATTTGAGCCGTTCCTGTTTTGCCAGCAATTTTATAATCCGCATGACGAAGGTTAGAAGCAGTTCCGTTTTCAACAACCCCTTCCAAAGCCGCCTTAATCTTATCAATTGTTTTTTGAGAGCAAACTTTTGGATTGATTATTTCCGTTTCAATTTCCTTTACAATTTTTCTCCCCTTCGAAATACTTTCTACAAACTTTGGTTTCACCATCACTCCGTCGTTTGCAATAGCATTGTAGAAAGTTAAAATTTGCAAGGGTGTTTGCTGCAATTCATAGCCATGAGCCATCCAAGCCAAAGAAATTCCCGACCATGAATCATCAGTTGTATTTTTGATGTAAGGCATACCTTCACCTTCAATTTCGATTCCCAATGGCTTTCTCAAACTCATTTTATCTAAATGCTCGATAAATTTTTGTGGACTTTTCCCGTATGACTTTTCTATGATTTTCGCCATGCCAATGTTTGACGATACTTCAAAAACTCTCTTCACCGTAATTTTCCCCCAACCACCTTCATCAAAATTGGAATCGTACATGGTTTGATCGTAAAACTTTTTGGATCCATTCCCACAATCAATTAAGTCATCCATATCCACAAAGCCATCTTCTAAAGCCGCTATTAATGCAGGGAGTTTAAAGGTTGAACCAGGCTCTGTGCTTTCGCCAATTGCATAGTTATAACCTTCGTAATAAGCTCCATCTTCCGTTCTTTTTAAATTAGCGATGGCTCTGATTGCTCCGGTTTTTACTTCCATTAAAACCACTGTTCCGTGATCTGCTTCATGCATTTGTAATTGTTTTAACAAAGCACTTTCAGCAACATCTTGAAAATTGACATTGATAGCAGTATAGATATCTTTACCATCTTCTGGATCAACTTCATTGTCGTCGCTAATCGGCATCCAAACGCCACCCGCAATTTTTTGCATTAAACGCTGTCCATCAACACCACTTAAAACAGCTGAATAAGCTCCTTCCAAACCAACAGGACTAACTCCTTCCCTCTCATAGCCAATTGTTCGGGCAGCAAGCACTTTAAATGGACGTTCTCTTTTGTTTTGTTGAATAAAAATGAATCCCCCTTTGTACCTGCCTTTTCTAAAAATGGGAAATGTTTTTAATTGCTTTAATTGCAGATAATTAACATTTCGTTTAATTAAATGATAGCGCTCTCCATTGATTCTGGCATTTATCAATTGTTTGCGGTAAGCTGCCATTGATTGGTCTTGAAACAGATTACTCATTTGCAAAGCCAAAGAATCAACCGAATCGTAAAAAAACTCCTTACTGATTGCATCAGCATTGGGATCAAATCGAATTTCATAGATGGGAACTGAAGTAGCCAACAAGCTACCATCTGATGCGTAGATATTTCCCCGAACTGCTTCAATGGTTTTATCTACCAAAGTGAAGTTCTGAACCTTCTTTTTCAGCTCAGCTCCTTCCACTATCTGAATGTACAAGACCTTAGCAATGATAGCCACACCAAAAAGTGCTACAAGGAAATAAACCAAGTAGACCCTCCATGTAATATCTTTCTTTACTTCAGTCATTGATAATTTTATTTTTTCGCTTTTCGTTTATCACTATTTTTTTTGGTGGAGAAGTCAATTCTCTCAAACCAATTGAAGCTGTAGATCGAGCAACTTGCGATTGCTTGCTTATCAACATCAGCTCAGATTTTGTTGTGATGTACTCAGAGCGTAATTCTTTCACTTCGTTGTTGGTATTGTAAAGCCTTCGAACCACCTTCTCTGCTTGATAACCGTTTGCGATGTAGCAAATTCCAAGAAAAGTCAAAAAGAAGACAAATGGCAAAGCATCTACCAATTGCTCGCGCGACAAAAAACTTCCAGTAAGTAAGCTTTTCAAGCCTTTTGACTGGCTTTTAGGCTCACTGCTTTGAGCTTTTTCACTTTCTATTTCTTTGTATTTATTGTTCGACATTTACTTTTTCTGCTATTCTTAATTTTGCACTTCGAGCTCTATTATTTATTGCTATTTCTTCCTTTGATGGTATAATTGGTTTAGTGTTTATTGGTTTTAAAGGGCGAATCAGGTTTCCAAAAAAGTCCTTCTTCACTTCGCCTTCTATGCTGCCTGTTTTGAAGAAATTTTTAACCATTCGATCTTCCAAAGAATGATAGGTGATAAAAGCTACTCTTCCGCCAACTTTAAGCACTTCAACTGTTTGTTCTAATAAAGCTTGAATGACTTTTAATTCGCCATTCACTTCTATTCGAATTGCTTGAAAAACTTGTGCTAAAAACTTGTGTTGGTGTTTTTCTCCAACCATATCTGCAAGCGATTCTTTTAACGCTTCCACCGTTTTAATTGGTGCTAGATTTCTTGTAGCTACTATTTTGGCAACTATTTGTTTGGCATTTCTCAATTCCCCGTAGGTCTTGAATATATTTTCCAGTTGACTTTCATCGTAAGCGTTAATGACTTTAGCAGCAGTCAAGCTTCCCTTTCGATCCATGCGCATGTCCAATGGTCCAGAAAAGCGAAATGAAAATCCCCTTTGAGGCACATCAAACTGATGAAAAGAAACGCCCAAATCAGCCAAAAGCCCATCAATGGGTATGGCTTCATACATGCGAAGAAAGTTTTTTAGGAAAGCAAAATTCTGCTGAATAAAAACAAATCTACTGTCCTCAATTTTATTGGCAAACGCGTCAGGGTCTTGGTCAAAAGCAAACAGCTTTCCAAATTCAGAAAGCTGTTTTAAAATTTCTCGGGAGTGGCCGCCGCCGCCAAAGGTAGCATCTACGTAGCGACCGTTGGGCAAAATCGACAACCCTTCAATTGTCTCCCTAAGCAATGCTGGCTTATGATACTCCATCACCATCATCTTGTTTGTTTTTATTTCCCATTACCTCTTCCGCCAGATTTGCGAAATCCTCTGGTTCGTCTGTCAATAAGCTTTCGTACTTATCTTTATTCCAAATCTCAATTCGATCTGAATAAGCAAAAAGCACTACTTCTTTTTCAATTTCTCCATATTCTTGCAACCTTTTCGGCAACAAAATCCTTCCTGTTCCATCAATGCCCAATTCAGTAGCTCCACGGTAGAAATACCGAATAAACTCCCTGTTTTTCTTTACATATTGATTCAATTGATTCACCTCAGCACTAATTCGATCCCAATCATTTTTCGGATACAACACCAAGCATTGCTCAAAACCTCGATTGACAACAAATGACTCATTGGCTTCTGGACTCAATTGCTTGCGCAGACCAGAGGGCAGCATCAAGCGGCCTTTCGGGTCTAATTTGCAATCGAATTCACCAATAAAATTTGTCATAAGGCTTATTCAGTAAGGGTTTTAGGAATTTGAGTGTAAAAATATTAAAATTTTTACCACTTCTTACCACTTTCTACCACTTTGTTGATAACTTATTGTAATTCACTAATAAATCCTTGATTCAAATAGATTTTAAACTATTGATTTATAGTGTTTTAATAAAACAAACGATTCTAATTCTCAATATAAAAATCCACTTCAAAGATCGGCAGTTTTAATGTCGCATCTTTGTGTGTCGCAATGTTGTGAGACATTTAAAATTTGTTTAATTTTGGTTCATGAATTCACCTTTTGAATTTGGAGAAATAGTAAATAACACGCATTTCGTAAATCGAGAGGCAGAGAAATTGCGCTTAAAAAGAAACCTATTAAGTGGAATAAATACCTTATTGATATCCCCAAGAAGATGGGGGAAATCTTCACTCGTTAAGCAAGTTAGCATTGAAACAAAAGAATCAAATGTTCGCTTTTGCTTCATTGATCTCTTTCACATTAAAGATGAAAAAGAATTTTACCAAGTGCTCGCTGAAGAAGTAATAAAAAGCACTTCAAGCAAATTAGATGACTGGATTTCTTCCGTAAAAAAATTTTTTAAACACATTAAACCAAGTATTTCATTGGGCTCAGACCCCTTAAATGATTTTACACTCAGCTTTGAGGCTACTGAACATCAAGAAAACTATAGAGAAATATTAGATTTGGCTAATCTTATTGCAAAAGATAAAAAGTTGCGAGTTGTAGTCTGCATCGACGAATTTCAAAACCTGTCTCGGTTTAACGACCCACTATTGTTTCAGCAACGCCTAAGGGCAACATGGCAAACACACAAGCAAGTAAGCTATTGCTTATATGGCAGTAAAAAACACATGATGATTGAATTGTTTGAGAATAAAAGTATGCCTTTTTATAAATTCGGCGATTTGATGTTTTTAGAAAAAATTGAAACCAATCATTGGGTAAAATACATACAAAAACAATTTAATTCAACACAAAAATCTATTTCAAAATCACAAGCTGAATGGATTGTATCAACTGTAAAAAACCATTCCTACTATGTTCAGCAGCTTTCACTTATAGTATGGTATAAAACTCAAACAAAAACAAAACAAAGTGATTTGACAAAAGCTGAACACGACCTTTTAAGCCAAAATGCAATACTTTTTCAACGTGAAATTGAAAGGCTCAGCAATCCTCAAATAGGATATTTAGAAGCATTGTGTAATGGGGTCGAAAGTTTTCATTCGGCAGAAGTAATCAATAAATACAAGCTTGGTTCATCCAGTAATGTTAGTCGCATCAAGGAAGCACTGGAAAAAAAAGAAGTAATCGATACTTATGCTGACAAACCAGTTTTTATAGATCCTTTATTTGAATTATGGTTTAGCAAAAAGTATTTGAAATAACTAAATTTGGCAATTATGAGCTACGAAAGTTATATTAAGAAAGAAGGCAAGTTTGAATACTTGGAAAAAGGTGAAGGTCACACCATTGTTGTACTTCACGGTCTGTTTGGTGCCTTGAGTAATTTTGGAGAAGTAATTGACAATTTTTCTAAAAAGTACCGAGTATTAGTTCCTATGATGCCGCTATACACACTACCACTGCTTAAAACAAGTGTAGGAAGTATGGCTAAATACATCAAAAAATTTATTGAGTTTAAAGACCTCAAAGATGTTACCCTTTTGGGTAATTCTTTAGGAGGACACATTGCTTTGGTTTGTGCATTAGACATTCCAGATAAGGTTCATTCAATGGTGCTAACAGGTAGCTCAGGGCTTTATGAAAATGCATTTGGCGGTTCATTTCCTCGACGTGAAGACAAAGAATATTTGCGTAAAAAAATTGAGGTAACCTTCTATGATCCTTCTGTTGCTTCCGATGAATTGGTTGATGAAGTTTATAAAATCGTGAACGATCGAAATAAATTAATTCGAATTCTAGCCATGGCAAAATCTGCCATTCGGCATAACATGGGCAAGGATTTGGAAAAATTCAACCTTCCAGCATTGTTGATTTGGGGAAAAAATGACAACATTACTCCACCAGAAGTGGCAGAGGAATTTCACAAACACCTTCCCGATTCTGAGTTGCACTGGATTGAGAAATGCGGACATGCAGCCATGATGGAACACCCCAAAGAGTTCAATGCCATATTAGATGATTGGTTGAGTAGAAAGATTACAACAAATTAATCTATATAACACTCATTGTTAGCAAAATAAAGCCACAAAGCTCACTAAGAAGGCACCAATCTCACTAAGAAAAATTTGTGTCCCTTTGTGTATTAAACTTTGTGAAAAGCTTGGAGCACTTTGCAGTTATCTTTTTATTAAAGAAACCATTCTACTGCAAACGAATTTTTAAAACAAACACAACCATGAAAATTACTTCTGCGGAATTTGTCATTAGCAATACAGAAATCGAAAAATGCCCTGTAGCCGACAAACCGGAATATGCGTTTATAGGTCGCTCTAACGTGGGAAAATCTTCACTAATCAACATGTTGTGCGAACGCAACAAACTCGCAAAAACCTCTCAAACTCCTGGAAAAACACAATTAATTAACCATTTTTTAATCAATGAAAGTATTTACATTGTTGATTTACCAGGTTATGGTTTTGCAAAGGTTTCAAGACAATCACGCAATAAATGGGAAAAATTCACGCACCAATACCTTAAAACAAGGCCCAATTTACTATACACCTTTGTGTTGATTGATTCTAGAATTAAAGCCCAAAAAGTAGATTTAGAATTCATGGAATGGATGGGTAAGAACCGTATACCTTTTGTAATGATTTTTACCAAAATTGATAAGCTAAGTAGTTCTGCACTCAATAAAAACATCACTGCATACAAAAAAGAAATGCTAAATAGTTGGGAGGATTTGCCTCCAATCATTTTATCTTCTTCCACAACTAAAATCGGAAAAGAGGAATTTTGGAAATTAGTGGAGGTTACAAATGAAAGATTTAAGCTTGATTACTGAGCGACTTTTTTCAATTTTAACACCCTCAACGAATTCAGTGTTATCAAGATCATAAAGCAAAGAGAGGCGATGGTCAGCTGGTCAAAGGAAATGCCTTGATCCAATAGTAAGCCAAATATTACCGGCCCAAATGCAGTTGAAAAAACCATGGCGGTAATGAACAGGCTTCTCACAGAACCGATTATTTTAGTGCCATAAATTTCAGCTAGGGCTGCATTCTTTACCGTTCCCCCGAAGCCATTGCTTGTGCCGATAGCCGCCACTAAAAAGGTATAAACCCAGGCTCCTTCGTATAAATATAAAACCGCTAATCCAATGCTAAAAGGTATTAAATAGAATGGAAATAAGCGTCTGGCAGAGAAACGATCGGTTAACCATCCTGCCAATAAAGTACTCAAGGCTCCACCAAGAGCATAGGCAACAAAACTTGCCGCCATCCATGTTACTTCCCATCTATTTACCTCTCCCAGTTTCAATTGAAAGAAAATAATTGCTGTTCCAATACATGCAGCAGCAAAATTTGTTGGAACTAGAATCCAAAATGCTTTTGACTTTAAAATTTGCAAAGGTTTCGCAGCTTTTAGTTCATCTGCAGACTCATTTCTAGCTGGAATTAATTTTTTGAGTTCACTAGATTGTTTTCTTAGCATTAACAGCTTTAAAACCAACGGAATCATTAATAAAACAAAGGCAGCTGAAACCAAAATACTACTTCTCCATCCAAGTGCAGCGATTAAGAAAACTAAAATAAGTGGGAAAACAGCTTCCCCTGATGGATGTCCTAAAGAGGCAAAACCAATTGCTTTTCCACGATTTAATGAAAAAAACCGAGCCATGCTTGTAATGGAGGTATGAGTCATTAAACCTTGTCCAAAAAGCCGAATTCCGTACAAACCGATAATCAACATGGGAATAAAATAAGCTTGAGAAAGTAAGACCAATGAAAATGCAAAGCCAAGCATTACTAAAACGACAAAACGCGTCAATCGAATTTTGTCGATGTACCTTCCCAACCAAGAAAGTGTAAAAGCACTACCCAATGTTGCTACAGCATAAAAACTACTAAAAAGTCCATCAGACAAACTAAAATAGTTTTGAAAGTCAGGGACATATAAAGAAATCAAAAAGGTTTGTCCAAATCCTGATAAAAAAGTCAGAATGAAACCAAAGGCAATTAGATGACCGGATGTTTTAAAAAATTGCAGCATAATTTGAAGCTGCAATTTTAAGCTTTTATGAAGGGTTTATTGTTCAACCTTGGGTTATAAATAAGAGTAAATTTTTACAGAAATCTTGAAGTTTAGAGATTAAGCATTCAAAGTAGATGTCTTTTCAGAAAAATAAAGTCAATTTCAAATCAATTCATGCTCCATGGCATACTTCACTAATCCCACTGAATTTTTACAACCAGTTTTGCTCAATAAATTACGTCGATGCGTTTCAGCTGTATGGACAGAAATGAAAAGTTTTTCAGCAATTTCGCTTGAGTTAAATTCTTCGCAAACCAATTTCAATATTTCTTTTTCTCTGGGAGTCAGCTCAATAAAATCGGGATCATTTTTACGTCGGTAGCTGTCGATTAACGAAGCTTGAGCTTCTTGGGTGAAATAATCTTTCCCCTGCATCACTTGTTGAATCGCCAAAGCAACTTCTTCATCGCCAGTAGTTTTTAATAAATAGCCTTTTACTTTTGCTGCAACTGCTTCTTGAATTTTTAAACTACTCAAATGCATTGTTAACATAATGACTTTTATATTGGGTTGAATTCTCAATATTTCAGGCATGGCATCAATTCCTGACAATTCAGGCATGTCGATGTCCAATAAAATAACATCTGCTTCAATGTTTGGTAATTCTGCAATCAAAGCAACAGCAGATTCATATTTTCCCACCACTTCAAGGTCTTCTTTTGAACTAAGCATTACACCTAAGCCCTGTCGGAATAATTTATGATCGTCAACAATAACAACTCGAATCATTTTTTAATCTTTAGTTCAATAATTACAATAGTTCCTCTTCCAGGTTTTGAGTCAATGGTTAAAGTTGCATTGATATTTTCAGCTCGTTTTTGCAAATTAAATAAACCAATGCCATTTTTCACTTTCTGTACATCAAACCCAGCTCCATTATCTTCAAAAATGAGGTTAAAAATATCGTCGACTAAATTAGTCTGTAAATTTATTTCAGTGGCATTGGCATGTTTAATTGTATTGCTCACCATTTCTTGCACCATTCGGTAAAGCTCAAGTGCAACATTTTGTCCTAAACCAGTTACAGAAGGATGCAAATACATTTGAAATTTTATGCCGCCTGATCGCTCAATGGATTGAAAGAGTTGTTGCAAGGCCTCGTTTAATCCGTATTTTTCTAGTAACCCACTTGATAAATTATGAGCTATTGCTCTTACTTCACTAACAGCTTCATCAACAATTAATAAATCTTCGGGATCAACCTTGTTCTCAGGTTTTCTCAATGCCAATTTTAGCGCAGCCAAAGTTCCTCCCAAGCGATCGTGTAAATCTTGAGCAATGCGCCCTCTTTCTTTTTCTTGCCCTTCCAACATGGCGCTTAAAGCAGCAGATTCATAGTTCGACATCAATTCATCCAACTTAGTATCTTTGATTTGCAACTCCATCTGGTCAATTTTTTTGCGCTGTAGGTAAAATCGGTAAACAAAAAAGAGAGCTACAATCAATATTCCTAAGCCAATAATTGCCGAAAATAAAAATGTGCGTTGAATTTTATTTTCCGCAGAAAGACGAGCACTATTTTCTTTACTCAATGCCAAGGCTGCCTCCTTTTCATTTAGCTGATACTTTGCTTCAAGCTCATGAATGTTTTTATTAATTTTAGACTGAACCAAAGAATCATTCAGCCTTAATTGCTCTTTTAAAGCATCTTTCAATAAATCTACCTCATTAAAAGTGATGCAATAATCAACCATGGATTTAGCTAAATCTACCTGAGTTTGAAGTGAGGCGGATAATTCTGCTGCCTCCTTAGCCAATGTTAAATAGTGGAATGCTTTTTCTTTATTCTCCAAGATTATGTATTCATTCGAAATCCTTCCGTAAATCCAAGAGAGTGGTAAATAATCGTTGTTTGCTTTATAATACTCCAAACCTTTAGAAAAAAAGTCTAAAGCTTTTTCATGTTGGTTTAAATCTGAATAAACCATTGCAATATTGGCATAGTTCCCTGAAAGATTCTCTTCTTTTGTCAATCCCTCCGCTCTTAGTGCTTCATTAATATTTAGAAGATTTGTAAAATAAAAAAGAGCAGAATCTAATTCGTCTTTATCGTAAAAGATTAAGGCTTTAATATTGTAACAACCCACAGATCTAGCACCACTTCTATCAACTTCCTGATTCAGTGAAATGCATTTATTTAAATAATAGTCTGCTTTTTCGTAACTATCAGTGTAATAATAAACTGATGCAAGATGCTGATAAATATTAGCTTTAGTTTCTCTGTAACTATCAAAATTATTTGGACTTTGCTCCAATACTTTTAAAGACTTTAAAAAATAGCGTATGGAATTTTGATAATCGCCAGAGCTGAGGAGAAGCTTTCCTTTAAAATAAAATAAATTCTGCACTATTGAAGTATCCCAAGGATTTTGAATCATTTTTTCAGCTGATTCAATCAAGAACAAACTGCTGTCTAGATTACTTTGCCTAAGTTCCTCAGATAGTTTTACTAAACTATCAATTTTTAACCAATTCGTTTTTGGATTTATTCTCGCATTTAAGCTATTTACCCCTAAAATAGTGACTAATAGAATAAAAAAGAATGATTTTTTATATAAACACATTCCAGCTATTGTCAAAAAATTATATCCGGCTTGTCGGGATTATGAAGAATCCCTTTTGACTTTGAACTAAATAAATGCTGTCCTGTTTCAATGTTGATTATTGCAATTTGAGTGTTTGGTTGATCGTCTTCTGCAATACTTGATTCTATGTTCTTGTACGGATCAAACTCAAATTGTGATAGATTAGGTTCATTTAAATTCACATAAGCGGAAATTAGGTATTCCAAAGGATAAAAGTTTCCATTAGCATCTTGAGAAAAAACATTCAATTTAGAAATATCTGTAATGAGCGGCTCTTCCATGGAAAAAAGCAGGCTTGCGTTATTAATAATTGTTATTCCAAAAGGAGTGTTTCCTCCTTCTTCTATTGTTTCAATTGACCAACTACCCATTATTTATTACTATTAAAAGATTAATACTATCAAAAAGCTAATATCATTATAAATTCATTCAAACAAAAATCTTTGTATTCTAAATTTCAAATCATAAGTCCTATTTTTCCTTTACTTGTCATGCTAAACGCAACTTTGGAATTGCTTATGTCAATGATTTGAATCAAGGCATTGGGTCGATCGCTGATGCCTGTCCCCAATGAAATTAGACCGTGCTGTTTAGCATTAAGAATATGATGACGACTACCCCCCTCATCCAATAAATCAACAAAAACATTGATAACAAATTCTAATAGATAGGGCTGTTTGTTAGCATCTAAAAGATAAGTTCCCGACTTGCGTACATCAATCACATCGTGGTACTTTAGATGAAAAACACTCGCTGCATCCGAGCTAATTTTTAGATCAAATGCTGCATAATTTCCCGACTCAGTAGTTGCTACAATCCACATTGTTCTTTTTGAAATTTTCAAACTCAATATATTCATTATTCGTTTCTTTATTCGTTTAAAAGTGCTGCAATTGGTTCTAGTTGCAATGCCCACAACAACTTCGACAGTTCGTTTTCATTCAACTTTTTATTCTTCCCAGCTTTCATGTATTTATTTGCTATTAAGTCGATTGCATTTGATGCTTTGTTGAGAACCAAGTTTGGATTGTCCATCAAAATAGCTACCTCCGTTGCAATGTTCGCATATTGTTGATAATCATTTAGTTGCTTACTATATTCGCTGTACTGAATAAGTGCTTTTAAATAATTGGAAGCCTTGCCATTCAGGTCTGTTTCTTTTACTTCTTCTATCGATTTTTGTGTTAGCAGTTTATCTATTTTATCAAATTCTTTGGCCTTACCATTTTGATTAAAATCAGCAATGAATTGTAAAATGATTTGATCTGAAATTGTTTTAATACTCAGGTACTCTTGACTAAATTCTAATTTTACTTTAGCGTTTAAGTTGGAGTCATTTAAAATCATAAGCGCCATTTGTGTGGTCTGATGATTTAAGTGAACTAATTCTGCTACTAATCCAAGCTGTGTTGCTTTTTGGTTTTGAGCGATTGCAGAAGTTGGTAAGAAAAGAATGAAGCAAAGGCAATAAGGGTAAAGTTTTTGCCAAATCTTTATTCTGAGTATTTTAATCTTGTAAATAATACTTCTATACCATGAAACCATAAGCTATCATTATTTTCACTTCAAAGGTGAAACTCATGTGTTTAAAATCATTCATGGTTAACTAGTAAATTCATCTACTAGTTTTCAGGTATATTTCTATTTAAATTTTGAGTGTTTAATTTTTAGTTTTTAATCAATAATAAATTCTAGTAGAGTGATTAAGCAATTTTTGATTGATAATTAAATAAATAGCTCCAATTAAAAATTAAAAACTAAAAATTTAAAATCCCACCTTTTCATAAAACTATTCAAACTACTCACCAACTATTTCCTTTTGAATAATGGTATTTTTGCTGCCTAAATAATTTTTCTCCATGGATTACAATTTCACTGAACTAGAGGCTAAATGGCAAAAATTTTGGAAAAAGAATCGAAGTTTTGCCGCTGAAGATCAAAGTACAAAACCTAAATTTTATGTTTTGGACATGTTTCCTTATCCTTCGGGTGCTGGTTTACACGTTGGTCACCCTCTGGGCTACATTGCTTCTGATATTGTAGCGCGCTACAAAAGACATAAAGGGTTCAATGTTTTGCATCCCATGGGTTATGATTCTTTTGGTTTGCCTGCAGAACAATACGCCATTCAAACCGGACAGCATCCAAAAATCACGACTGAAGAAAACATAAAAACTTATCGTAGACAGCTCGACAGCATTGGATTTTCTTTTGATTGGGGTCGAGAAGTGCGCACTTCAGATACTGAATATTACAAATGGACACAGTGGATTTTCTTGAAATTATTCAATTCATGGTACAACAAAGCAACTGATTGTGCAGAAGACATTCAATCGCTGATTGCTCACTTTGAAACACAGGGAACAGAAGCTTTAAAGGCTCATACCGACAGCGAACTGAGTTTTACCTCAACCGAGTGGAAAAATAAAAACGAAAAAGAACAAGCAGCCATTTTAATGGATTACCGTTTGGCATTTTTGGCAGATTCATTTGTCAATTGGTGTCCCGCTTTGGGAACTGTTTTGGCGAATGATGAAATCAAAGACGGCCTTTCTGAGCGTGGTGGTCACCCAGTGGAGCGCAAAAAAATGAAGCAGTGGAGCATGCGCATTACCGCTTATGCTGAGCGTTTGTTGCAAGGTTTGGATCAAATTGATTGGTCGGATGCCATTAAAGAAATTCAGCGCAACTGGATTGGAAAATCTAAAGGCGCTAGCATTCGCTTTGAAGTGGAAAATAGAGAAGAACAAATTGAAGTATTTACCACAAGACCCGATACAATTTTTGGAGTTTCTTTTATGGTTATGGCGCCTGAACACGAATTGGTGAAGCAACTGACAACAGCTGAACAACAAGAAGAAATTGAAGCATACATCAACTACGCAGCTTCTCGTTCGGAGCGTGAGCGCATGACAGAAGTAAAAAAAGTGAGTGGAGCTTTTACTGGTGCATTTGCGGTTCACCCATTTACTGGAAAACAAGTACCGATTTGGATTGGAGATTATGTATTAGCAGGTTACGGGACAGGAGCAGTAATGGCTGTCCCAAGTGGCGACCAAAGAGATTGGGATTTTGCAACCCATTTTGACTTGGAAATTCCACCAGTGATTGAAGGACAAGATGTGAGCCAAGGTGCCGACGACCGCAAAGACGGCAAATTGATCAACTCTGAATTTTTGAATGGTTTGTCTGTAAAAGAAGCCATTGCAAAAGCAATTCAAGTCATTGAGGAAAAAGGAATTGGCAAAGGTCAAGTTAATTTCCGCCTGCGAGACGCTGTTTTCAGTCGACAGCGCTATTGGGGTGAACCCATTCCCATATATTATGAAAACGGAATTGCGAAAGCCTATCCTGAGGAAAAATTGCCTTTGGAATTGCCAGAAGTGGATAAGTATTTACCCACTGAAGATGGGGAGCCACCATTGGCCAGAGCTAAGAATTGGAACTATAATGGCAATCCAATAGAGGCGAGTACCATGCCAGGTTGGGCAGGCAGCTCTTGGTATTTGTACCGCTACATGGATGCCGAGCGCAAAAATGGCTTTGCCGACCAAAAAAGTTTGGACTATTGGAAAAACGTTGACCTCTATTTTGGAGGAGCTGAACACGCTACTGGCCATTTGCTTTATGCCCGCTTTTGGACCAAATTTTTAAAAGACCGCGGCTTTTTGAAAGTAGAAGAGCCTTTTCAGAAGTTGATTAATCAGGGGATGATTGGGCATCATGCAAATTATATTTATGAAGGATATTTTAATTTCAATATTGAGGAAGATACTTATGATGACTTTCATACAATAACATTACAGTTAAAACTAAACAATCGTAGATATTTTATTTCCAAAGAATTAGTTGAGAAATATGAAGATGAAGACACACATATAGACTTTTTAACTCTTAGAAAATCCATTAAATGTTTTAGTGACTTTTTTGAAAGCGAACTTGATGGTTACGGAGACTATACATTTACCAAACTCAAAATAACTCCTATCAAACGATTTCTTGATGTAAGCTTAGTAGATAAAAACAACATCCTTGATAAAGAAGCACACTACAAACTAAATAATACTAAAAATGGAGGAATAATATACTTTGGTGAGAGCAATGATTTTTTTTGTGATAGAGAAGATAACGTGAAAATGTCCAAATCAAAACTAAATGTCGTTAATCCAGACAAAATTGTTGCTGACTACGGAGCAGATACTTTGCGTTTATTTGAAATGTTTTTGGGGCCTTTGGAGCAATCCAAACCTTGGGATACGGATAGCATTGAGGGTGTTCACCGTTTTTTGCGCAAGTTTTGGCGCTTGTACCACGATAGTGACAACAAGTTCAATTTAAGCGAAGAAAAAGCAAGTGCTGAAGAACTAAAAGCCCTGCACAAATGCATCAAAAAAGTTACGGAAGACATTGAGCGTTTTTCATTCAACACGGCCGTTTCGGCATTTATGATTTGCGTGAATGAGTTGAACGACCTCAACTGCCAAAAGCGCGAAATTTTAGAACCACTTTGCATCTTGCTCGCTCCTTATGCGCCTCACATTGCAGAGGAACTGTGGCAAAAAATGGGGCATAGTGAAAGTGTAAGTCAAGCAGCTTATCCTTCATTCGATGAAAAGCATCTGGTAGAAAGCAGCCATAAATACCCGGTTTCTTTCAACGGGAAAATGCGCTTTATGCTCGAACTTCCATTAGATTTAAGCAAAGAAGCCATCGAAAAAGCGGTGTTAGAACATGAAAACTCCCAAAAATGGTTGGAAGGCAAAACACCTAAAAAAGTGATTGTTGTGCCAGGAAAGATTGTGAATTTGGTGGTTTGACTCTATAACGAAGTCGACAATCAATCCTCATGATGTTATTTGCATCACGTATTTTACGTCACGTAAATAACATCATTGCAAAAGAGCAAAAAGTAAAAAGTCCGCAAGGTCAGGAATTTATTCAAAAATACAATTTAGGTGCTGCAAGCAGTGTTCGTGTTGCTTTAAACATGCTTTTAGACAAGGGTTAATCGTTCAAGAAAATGGAGCATATTTTGTCCACGATCTACTATTTTCAAGGTGGATGGAAACAAAATAATACCGAAATGAAAAATAATATAGCCTAATTGCGGCTAAAGCCTTATTATTCTATTAATTTTTTCAATCGGCATTTAACACTGTAATATTTATTAAATAAATAACATTGTTAGAACTTTTGTGCTTAGTTGTCGGCAAGTATTATTGAAAGCTTATTTTTGCAGAAATCACTTTTTATGGGCACAGCCAATCCAAACGACATTCCACAAAAGCACTCCGAAGATATTTTGGACAAGGTAAATCAGCTTAAAGAAAAATATGCTGCCATGGGACAAGACCTTGGCGCCTATTTGGATGGCTTGATTCACTCGGATTTTTTAACCTACTGGGATTACATTCACCTCGATACCTTGTTGAGTTTACAAAATCCTAAAACGGCTTTTCCCGATGAAGAAATCTTCATCATGTATCACCAAATTACTGAACTCTACTTCAAATTGACCTTACACGAAATGCGGCAATTAGGGTATAAAAAGGAGCTAACAGGACAATTTCTAAAGGAGCGAGTTAAGCGAATTAATGGCTATTTCAAAGCGCTCACTGCCTCTTTCGAAATCATGATCAATGGCATGGAGAAAGAACAATTTCTTCAGTTTAGAATGGCGCTACTCCCTGCAAGCGGCTTTCAATCAGGGCAGTACCGAATGATAGAAATTTGCGCTACCGACTTTCACAACTTGGTAGACAAAGACCATAGAAATGAGTTCATCGCAGAGAAAACCAATGAACAGAACATTGAAAAAATGTACGAATTTATTTATTGGAAAAAGGGAGCAACAGAATTAGCAACTGGCGAAAAAACATTGACCCTCAAGCAATTTGAAAAAAAATATTCCAAAGTCTTTCAAGAACTTGCGTTGGAATACACCGATAAAAACATCTGGCAATTGTATTCAAAACTCAGCGAGGAAGAAAAAAACGACCCTGAATTAATCGACCATATTCGATTCATTGATGTGAACGTTAACATCAATTGGCCTTTGGTACATTACAAATCGGCAGCTCGTTATTTGCAAAAAGATCCTGAAGACATTGCTGCAACCGGAGGAACAAATTGGCAAAAGTACTTACCTCCGCGTTTTCAAAAACGAATATTTTATCCGGAATTATGGTCTGATGAAGAAAAAGAAAACTGGGGAAAAGCCTGGGTTGAAGAACATGTATTTTTCAAAAAACATTCGGCTTGAGAAAAAGACTTCGATTAATCAGCGGATTGCTCACAGCTATACTTGGTATTTTTGTTTTGTTATTCATTCAGAAATCGCAAAACGAACAAGATACTACACACCAAGCAGTTGTTGAAATCTTGGATAGTATTCCTGAAACAACCATTCAATTTGGCATTGAGGTCGATTCCTTTGAGGTGATTCACAAAACCATTCAGCGCAATGAATTTTTGGCCAACATTCTACTTCCTTATCAAATCGATTATGTAACCATTGATTTATTGTCTAAAAAATCAAAAGAAATTTTTGATGTTCGGAAAATGGCAGCTGGAAAAGATTACACCATTTTGGCTTCAAAAGACAGCATTGGGAAAGCACAGTATTTTATTTACCAACCCAATGCCATTGAGTATGTGGTGTATGATTTACGAGACAGTGTTCGAATTTATAAAGGTGAAAAAGAGGTCAGCATCGTTGAAAAAAGCATTGCCGGAATAATCAATTCTTCGCTTTATCAAACTTTGCAAGAAGCAGATGCCAATCCTTATTTGGCAGTAGAATTATCAGAGATTTTTGCTTGGTCGATTGACTTTTACCGCATTCAAAAAGGAGATTGGTTTAAAGCCATTTATGAAGAAAAATACGTCGACGGTGAAGCCATTGGCATTGGTAAAATTTTAGCGGTAGAGTTCAACCATTTCGATCGTTCTTACTTGGGTTTTTATTTCAATCAAGAGGGAGCTGAAGATTATTTTGACGAAGAAGCCAACAGTCTGCGGAAAGCATTTTTGAAATCACCATTAAAATTCAGTCGCTTGAGTTCTCGTTATACCATGAAGCGTTTTCATCCAGTTCAAAAACGTTGGAAAGCTCATTTGGGTACTGATTATGCTGCTCCAACGGGAACGCCAATTATGAGCACTGGAGATGGAATTGTGATTGAAGCTAGTTACACAGGAGGCAACGGCAATTATGTAAAAGTGAAACACAACAGTGCTTACACCACACAGTATTTACACATGAGCAAACGAAACGCTAAAGTTGGGCAGCGTGTTAGGCAAGGTGAAACGATCGGCTATGTTGGAAGCACCGGCTTGGCAACCGGACCACATGTTTGCTATCGTTTTTGGAAATACGGAAAACAAGTAGATCACTTAAAAGAAGACTTCCCTTCAGCTGAACCTATCCAAAAAAAGCATCTTCCCGAATTTAAAGAATGGATGAGTGAGATGCAAACAAGACTGACTGCGGTTAAAATAGAGGGTCTGCTATTGGCTGAGAAGTAGCTTTTAAAATATTTTTTTGTAAAAAATGTTCATCACTTACTTAGTGAAATGTACTCATCTCCTTTTTTAATATAAAAATCAGTATACAGCTTTTGAGTTATTTCCTTTTTCCCATTAGAATTGAAATCAACAGTAATTATTGGAGAATTTATAGTCTGTACAGTCGATTTTACCATTTGGTCTTTTCTAGCTTTAAAATATAACTCCGAACCTTCTTTTATTCCAAAACTATTAATGATTTCTTGGTGGCTTTTCTCTGAATTTTCACTGTTCATTGATTCACCATCTAAATTGCCAGTAGAATTTACACGAATAACATCTGCTGTAACATATACTGTATGTTTATAATAGATTGGATAAAGTAGAAAATAATGCCTTGAATCCAATGTAACATTTGTAATCATTTCATTGGCTTGAAGTTTATTAGTTGCATACATGTTGTCACGAGCTTCTTTAACCAATCCACTTCTTTTTATTCCTCCAATTCCAAAAAAGTATTTTGCACTAGCCTCTCCTTGAACCGATTTTGTTACTTGAAAATTATTGGTTGTAAATACAACATTTGAAGGCCCTAATTGACCTTGATAAAATGCAGCACAACCACTTAAAAAGAGCGCTAAAATTGATAAGATTGCTAATTTTTTCATAGAATCAAATAAATAGAATAGAATGCTTCCTTTTGTTACCTTAAGGTTAATAATTTGTTATTTAAGCATGTAGGTAAATTCAAAGAAAAGATGAATTAGTCTCAGATTGAACTTTGGAATTGTTCTTCTTCACTTAATTTTTATTGTTCCATTTCTATACAAATCCAACGCATCGTTTAGCAAAAGATTAATTGTATCGAGTGGAATATCCTGATTTGGATTGACGTTAAAAACTTTCATTCGCGCCCGATTACCTGATTCTAATGCTGGATGATTGAGGTGTTTTCCTTCAACGAAAAGCATATAAGGCTCATCCGTTTTTTTATCAGTCCACAAGTAGCAAAACATTTTTTTCTTGTAACAAAAGCAGGGCATTCCATATTTAAGTGTTTCAGTAACTAACTCATCTTGCTCAAGAATAATGCTTCTCAAAGCAAGTAAACAACTTCTATTCCGTTCTTCTGTTTTTAGATAAAAGTTGTCGATTTCATGACTCATGAAACAAAAATAAAAAAACTAGAGTGATAGATCTTAGATTTTAAGATTTATAGTTAAGTGAATTTTTTCGATGAACCCTTTGCGTAAAATTTTCCTTACCTTTTTCTCGCAAAGAAGCGCAAAGGTTTTCGCAAAGAGCGCGAAGACTTCTCTATTTCAACTTTCAAAGTCTAATTCTCATTTTTTTGATTAGTACATTTTCTTAGCGAGCTAAGCGTATTCTCTGCGAGCTTAGCGTGAAATTTTCATTACTTTTTTCTCGCAAAGAAGCGCAAAGTTTTTCGCAAAGAGCGCGAAGGCTTCTCTATTTCAACTTTCAAAATCTAATTCCTATTTTTTTGATTAGCACATTTTCTTGCGTGCTAAGCGTATTCTCTGCGAGCTTGGCGTGAAAAATTACGTGAGATAAAGCTTATAACTTATTTACAACTCTATGGATTCCTTCTTTCAGCAACTTTGTATTAAAATTGATCAACAAGCCCAACTTTTTATCAGATAATTTTAAATAAGTTAGAGTTTGTGCAAAATGAACAGGAGCTAATCTTTCAAGAGATTTTATTTCTACAATGACCTTATTTTCAACTAGTAAATCTAGTCTATAACCTACATCCTGTTTCACCTCTTTATAAATTAAAGGAACTGGAACTTGAGTTTTTACTCCAATTCCCATTTCAATTAAATCATACGCAAGTGCAGCTTCATAAACCGACTCCAACAAACCCGGTCCCAAGTTCTGATGAACCTCCATCGCTGCCCCGATTATTTTGTACGACAATTCATTTTCATCCATAACTCCTTATATAATCACATTAGATATCTCTACTCCAACGAAAACCCACAGTATTTACAAAAATCTGCATTCGAATCATGCCCTTCTTTTGAGCAATTTGGACAGGCAGTTCCTTTAATGCTAGACTTGTTGGCATGCTTGCGAGTAAATTGAGCTGTAACAATTCCAGTAGGCACAGCAATAATTGCATACCCCATCAACATAATGATAGACGCCAAGGACCTTCCTAATACTGTTTGCGGAGCTATATCACCATAACCAACTGTGGTGATGGTTACGATCGTCCAATACATGCTCATTGGAATACTTGTAAAACCATTTTCAGGTCCTTCAATTATAAAGATAAGTGTCGCAAAAATTAAAACAATAATTACAACTACCCCAATAAAAACAATGATTTTAAAAACACTATCACGCAAAGCTTTTCCCAACATCTGCGCCTCATTGAGAAAATGAACCAATTTAAATATACGAAAAATACGAACCAAGCGAATAATTCGAATGACCATTAAATACTGAGAACCTACAATAAAAAGACTTAAAAATGTTGGTAAAACAGCCAATAAATCAACCAATCCCATAAAGCTAGTTGCATATAAAAGCGGCTTTTTAACAGAAAGTAATCGCAAAATATACTCTATACTAAACAGGATGGTGAACACCCATTCAACAATATAAAATGCCATAAAGTACTCTCGGTGTAAAGTGGGAATGGTTTCCAAAACCACCACTAAAACCGAAACAAATATTGCGCAAAGCAAAACGATGTCAAACAGTCTTCCCTTATGCGTATCCGCTTCGAAGATGATGGTATAGATTTTCTTCCTCCAGTTCGCTTCTGGAGTTTCGTAATAATTAAATTGTGGGGTTATTTTCAAGTGACTTTAATTATAAGGAATAAACTTAGCCTTTTATTTCGTGGTCTTCAAATTCATTTCTGTGAACACCACATCTACTGGTTCCCAAAGTTCAATTTTATTGCCTTCATTATCCATTATGTGCACAAACTTTCCATAATCGAATGTTTCAATTTCATCGAGAACTGTTACTCCCTTATCTTTTAGTTTAGCGACAAGTGCTTCAATGTTTTGAACGCGGTAATTGACCATGAACTCCTTTTTCGAAGGAGCAAAATACGCACTTCCCTTTTCGAAAGGACTCCACTGCAAATAATTGATCTCCTCAGGACGGTTGGCATTTCTAAACTCAAAACTCGAACCCCATTGATTCACTTCAAGGCCCAAATTCTCTGCGTACCAGTCTTTGATCTTATCAGGATTTTCAGAAAAAAAGAAAATACCTCCAACTCCTGTCACTTTGGGAGTTTTATTAGTTATTGGCTTGCTTTCCTTTTTGGTAGAATTTGATTTCATTGTTATGCGTTTTGAAAAAATCAATTGTGTAGTACCAAAACTAAGAAATGTAGAGAAACTACTTCCTACTCCACAATGGATTTTCTTGCTGAATTTTAGCATAAATCGGGCAATCTTCGGTATGTGCGCCGGGCAAATATCCAATGCTCATCAAAAACTCATTGACAATTTCTCCACCTGTAAATTTGAAGGTTTTCTTAAACAATTTTACCCATTCTTCTTTTGTTTTAGGATACTGCGCTTCCAACCATTTTTCGAAGGAACCATGTTCCTTTTGCAAACCGAGAATAGTTTTGGCGTTTTCTATGGCTGCATTTATCTTTAACTTATTTCGAATCACTCCGGCATCGGCCATCAATCGTTCCCGATCTTTTTCAGTGTATGCAGCCACTTTGCCAATGTCAAAATTGTGATAGGCTTTTCGAAAAGTTGCTTCTTTATTCAAAATGGTTTCCCAACTCAAACCCGCCTGATTAATTTCCATCATCAAGCGCCCAAACAATTCATTGTCCTCATGTATCGGAAAACCATAGTGCTTGTCGTGGTAGTTTTGATGAAGCGCTCTTTTAGCTCCATTTAATTGTGAAAGATGGTGGCAGTAGGACATTGGGGTTTGTTATTATTTTATATAATAAATTCTGTGTTTTACTGATTAAATATGAATCATAAATTAATTTGATATTGTATTCTTTTATTTCTAATGATTTTTTCTAACTCATCCACAGTTAACAGAGCATAAGAAGGAGATTGTTCATTTAAACAAACGAAACAAAATCTGAACCTATCGCCAAGTAATTTGCCGAAATTGAATTCATTTTCTGTTGCACCAAAAAAGAATCCTTTTGGATTATTGGGAAGATATTTTTTAGTGGTTTTTAATTCCACAAATAAGATTTCGTCTAGGTGAGTTTCAATGTAATCCTTTTCAAAGTGAATACCTTTCAATTTTGGTATATAAACCATGTCAAAAGACTGTAAAAAACTATGTGGAATATTAATTCTATCTAAAAGTTCTTTTTTCATATCCTTATCTATTTTGAAAAACCCTGTCTGTTCTTTAATCAGATAAATTACTCCTTCCTTTTCTGTAACATTATTAGATAATGTCAATATAAACGAGTGTTTTCTTGACATTAATCTTCGGTTTTTAATTTATATTTGTTTAGCAACTCTTTTGCATTTTCAAATTTCAACAGTTCGTCAACTGTTAAATTGAATACTTTGGCAAAAATTGCCATATTAGTAAGTGAAATATTTCGTTCACCTCTTTCTATCATTCCTATATAAGTTCTATGAAATCCAGTTTTGTGTGAAAGTTGTTCTTGACTTAAATTTTCTTGAGTTCTTAAGCTTCGAATCCTGTCACCAAATTCTTTTAATAGAAAGTTATTTATCATTGCCCGAAACTATACTAATTGTATGTTTTGATCAACAGACAATGTGTATCATCAAGTCTTTTTTAAACCCTTTTCTGTTATCCTAAAAAGGATACAAATACTCTATCAAAAATCAATAAAACAAAAAAAGCCCCGCTTCCGCGGGGCTTTCATTTTATTCTAAAGTTATTTTAACTTACTGTTTGCTAATCATGTTCAATGCAGAACCTGCTCTAAACCATCCAATTTGCTGTGCATTGTAGGTATGGTTGAGTTTAATGGTTTCTTTGCTTCCATCGGAATGCACCAATTCTAAACTCACTTGCTTGCCTGGAGCAAAATCTTTCAAATCCACAAAGTTGAAGGTATCGTCTTCGCGAATTTTGTCGTAATCTGCTTCATTGTCGAAAGTCAAGGCCAACATGCCTTGCTTCTTCAAATTCGTTTCGTGAATTCTAGCAAAAGATTTTACAATAACTGCTTTCACACCCAAGTGTCTTGGCTCCATGGCTGCATGCTCTCTTGAAGAACCCTCACCATAATTATGATCACCTACCACAATGGTTGGAACTCCTGCAGATTTGTAAGCCCTTGCAGCTGCAGGTACTTCGCTGTTGTCTCCACTCAATTGATTCACCACATTGTTGGTTTCTTTGTTGAAGGCATTCACTGCTCCAATCAAGCAATTGTCAGAAATGTTATCTAAATGCCCTCTAAAACGCAACCATGGTCCTGCCATTGAGATGTGATCAGTAGTACATTTTCCAAATGCTTTAATCAGCAATTTTGCATTCATCAAATTTTGTCCGTTCCAAGGTGCAAACGGCGTCAATAATTGCAAACGATTCGAATTTGGATCAACCTGAATATCAATATGACTGCCATCTTTTGCAGGATCTTGATAGCCGTTATCTTCAACAGCAAATCCTTTAACAGGTAATTCAATACCCATTGGCTCAGCCAATTTCACTTGCTCTCCTTTTTCGTTCACCAAGGTATCTGTAATCGGATTAAAATCCAATTTCCCACTAATGGCAATTGCTGCCACCATTTCAGGTGAAGTTACAAAAGCGTGTGTGTTAGGGTTCCCATCAGCACGTTTGGCAAAGTTTCTATTGAAAGAATGCACAATGGAGTTTTTCTCTTGTTTTTCTGCTCCTGCTCTGTCCCACTGTCCAATGCAGGGTCCGCAAGCATTTGTAAATATTCTTATGTTTTCAAATTTCTTAAACGTATCCATCAAGCCATCGCGTTCAGCAGTGAAGCGTACTTGCTCAGATCCGGGATTAATTCCCAAAATGGATTTTGATTTCACTCCTTTGTTAAAGGCATCATCCACAATTGAGGCAGCACGTGTCAAATCCTCATAAGAAGAGTTAGTACACGAGCCAATCAATGCCCATTCAATATCAGTTGGCCAATCATTGGCTTTTGCTTTTTCTTTCATTTCAGCAACCGGAGTAGCAAGGTCTGGCGTAAAAGGCCCGTTTAAATGCGGCGTCAATTCAGATAAATTGATTTCAATTACCTGATCAAAATATTTTTCAGGATTAGCATAAACTTCGTCGTCTCCTGTTAAATGTCCGGCAACCTCATCAGCCAAATCAGCAATATCAGCACGATCAGTAGCTTTCAAATACCTTCTCATTGCATCATCGTAACCAAAAGTAGAAGTAGTTGCTCCAATTTCTGCTCCCATGTTGCAAATGGTTCCTTTTCCGGTACAAGAAAGAGAAGTTGCTCCCTCACCAAAATATTCTAAAATTGCTCCAGTTCCACCTTTCACAGTTAAAATTCCAGCAACTTTTAAAATAATGTCTTTTGAAGAGGTCCATCCACTTAATTTTCCGGTCAGTTTTACACCGATTAGTTTTGGAAACTTCAATTCCCAAGGCATATCAGCCATCACATCTACTGCGTCGGCACCACCAACTCCAATAGCAATCATTCCCAAACCACCAGCATTTACGGTATGTGAATCAGTTCCAATCATCATTCCTCCTGGAAAAGCATAGTTTTCTAAAACTACTTGATGAATAATTCCCGCTCCTGGTTTCCAAAATCCGATGCCGTATTTGTTACAAACCGAACTCAAAAAATTGAAAACCTCATTGTTTTTATTCAAGGCTTCTTGCAAATCTTTGTCTGCACCAATTTTTGCTTGAATCAGGTGATCAGCATGCACCGTTGAAGGCACAGCTACTTTATCTTTCCCTGCTTGCATAAATTGCAAAAGTGCCATTTGCGCTGTTGCATCTTGCATGGCCACTCTGTCTGGCTTAAAATCTACATACGATTTTTGCCTTCCATATTCTTCAGTTGCATTCCCTTGATCCAAATGTGCATAAAGAATTTTTTCCGTTAAGGTTAAAGGTCTGTTTAAGATTTTCCTTGCGGCATTCACGCGTTCATCCATCTTTGAATAAACGTCTTTTATCATGTCAATGTCAAAAGCCATAATGATTGTGGTTTGTTTTTTATTGTTAAATGGTTTGCTTCATATTCTAGAGGCACGAAGTTAAGCATTTTCACCCTCTTTTTTTACCGTTTATACAATTCATTCGTTCATTTTTAATCAACTATGCTTAAGCTTGTATCATGTTTAATCTCTTTAAGGAAAATTTTAAAGAAGCACTTCGCTCCATTCGGGGGCAATTGCTGCGGACAATTCTCACGGCATTAATTATCGCCGTAGGAATTATGGCGTTAGTTGGTATCCTCACTTCCATTGATGCCATCACAGGGTCTATTAGCAGCAATTTTAGTAGCATGGGCTCCAATACTTTTTCTATCAAAAATAACAGTGGATTTTCTCATGTCAGCAGGGGTAAAAAAATGAAGGTATTTGATCGAATTTCTTATGATCAAGCAAAAAATTTTAAAGAGCGCTTTGATTATCCTGCCACCGTTTCCATTTCCACTAGAGCGGGTTCTTTAGCAACTTTAAAATACCTCGCAGAAAAAACAAATCCCAATGTATTTGTTTTGGGAATTGATGAGAATTACTTGATTACTTCAGGTTATGAAATTGAAAAAGGCAGAAGCTTTTCCGATAACGATATTCGCTATGGTTCGCATGTCGCAATAATTGGAAAAGATATTGAAAGTAAATTATTTAAAAAAGACGAATCACCTATTGATAAAATAATTTCAATTGGCTCAGGAAAATACAAAGTGATTGGCGTGCTAAAATCTAAAGGAAGCAGTGTGGGTTTTAGTGCAGATAACCAAGCTTATATTCCACTAACCAATGCAAGACAGTATTTTTCTACTGCCAATCCCACTTTCTTAATCAATGTGATGACCAACCGCCCTGAAGATTTGGACTTGGCTGTTGGAGAAGCCACTGGCTTGTTTAGAATTATTCGAAAGGACAAGTTGGGCAAAGAGAGCAGTTTTGAAATCACTAAAAGCGACAACATTGCAAAAATGCTCATGGAAAATTTGGCCGAAGTCACCATTGCTGCAACAATCATTGGTTTAATCACACTTTTAGGTGCTGCAATCGGCTTAATGAACATTATGTTGGTTTCAGTTACCGAAAGAACTAGAGAAATTGGCATTCGAAAAGCAATCGGAGCCAATTCAGCTGCTATTCGAAATCAATTTTTAATTGAAGCCATAGCCATTTGTCAATTAGGAGGTTTCTTAGGAATTATTTTTGGAATTGCCATTGGCAACTTAGTGGGGAATTTAATTGGCAGTGAATTTATTATTCCATGGAATTGGATTATTTTGGGCTTCAGTCTTTGCGTTTTAGTTGGTTTAATTTCCGGAATCTACCCTGCACTAAAAGCCGCCAAACTCGACCCAGTTGAATCATTGAGGTATGAGT
>TARA_R110002096_G_scaffold12152_1_pt1 | contig 30705 bp, 20 predicted proteins | sample TARA_R110002096 | Tara Oceans TARA_R110002096 (sample SAMEA4397295) | marine metagenome | biome: Polar Biome; feature: [DCM] deep chlorophyll maximum layer (ENVO:01000326); material: water (ENVO:00002006), including particulate matter (ENVO:01000060) such as... | depth 35 m
CAAGATATTGAAATCAATAGCAATCATTTTGAGTCAGACACTTAGGGGCAGGCATAGAATTGAAGAACGCATCGTGTTCAGATTGCCAATCATCAACAATGAAATTTGAAAGCGTTGTTTCTGACTCTATTTTTGGAGCAGTTCGCAAAAACTTGGGTTTAAAAGGTAAAAAGGGAAGGATGAAAAAAGGTAAATTTGAAGCGGATTTTGGATTATCAATCTCCGACAATAAATCCGTTCACATTGCAACACATCCCACCATTTTGACTATGCCGAATTTATATCCAGCCACTTCATACAGCCGGCGCACAAGGCAGAGCAATCCGGTGTTTAACATGGTATTCCACAACCTAAACGTCGATCCCGATGCGACTAATTTGCCAGACGAAAATTACATTAACTCCGAAAAATTCGATACCTTGAGTTTCTCCCAACTGATTGCAAAAATTGCTCATATATCGGTTGTGGCTTGGCTTAGACGTAAACCCAAACACATGTTCGTTGCCGACCTAATTCGAATGTCTGTATCAAGAGAGGTACCCTACGAAAAGCATTTCGATCACGTAGGGCATATATGGAATGACGGTAATCACCCTTCGTCCAACTTACACGAAGTTGATGTGGGAGAGATTTCTTGGAATGGAAAGACCATTTTCGCAGCGCGAGTGCGCCTTTTTGCCTGTTTTGGAATGCCAACTTATCACGTCACTGTTGGACAGGACTGATATGGGGGAACGGCTAACTGTCAGATCAAGTGTGAACTTCTACATCTAAGCGTTTCCGGCCTTCAAGGCGCCCTCGTCAGGGTTTGGATGCATCGTCCTCGACAAAATTCCTCAATGGCGCCTTCAAGCTCCATCTCAGGCCCTCTGGAGGGTATTCGAGTTCAACAGTTCCGTTAAATGCAGCTTCCATATGGGTTGTCGTGATCTGTGTTCCGAAACTGGACTTTTCCGGTGGGGCAGATTGCGGTCCGCCGTTCTCGACCCAGGTGAGTTTCAATTGCTCGCTGTCGTCACTTCCGCTGAAGGTTTCCCAACTGATGTCGACAGACCCCTTTGGTGTGGACAGACTTCCATATTTGACGGCATTGGTGGCCAGTTCATGAAGCGCCAGACCAATATTCTGAACAGCATCGGATTTCAGCAGAATTGGTTTGCCGGTAACCGTCAACTGCGCATCTGAATTCATGAAATTCTGCAGATGATGCCTAACCAGACCTTCAAGGCTGATATTTTTCCAGTGGGTCTGCGTCAACAGATCGATCGACCGGCCCAAGCCCCCTATCCTGCCAACAATAACTTCCTTGAACTCATCCACAGATGTTGCGCCCCTGGCTGATTGGCGGATGGTGGCCTGAATGACCGCCATCAGATTTTTTGACCTGTGCGCCAGTTCATCCATTACGATCCGCAGCTGTTCTTCAGCCCGGTCGCGGTCGAAGGACGCAGTGGACAGGGTTTTGGCAACGATGTTGAATTCGTTGATATTGGACGAAATTGGAGAGACGATTCCGCCCTCACCCATACGGTCTGCCATCCGCGCAAGTCTGCGAATGCTGGCGCTCAATGATCGGGCAACGAAATAGGTCGCGAGAATGGAAAGCGCAAACAGGCCAAGGCCTCCATAAATCAGTTTTTTCCAGGTCGACAAAATAGTCGCCTGAGCGGTCGAAGTCGGCCCCCAGACAATGGCGCTCCATTGCCAGTTATTAAAGGCGACCCGTGCAGCAATACCGGGCACGCCATCAAAATCGCCCCGGTAAATTCCCCCTAGTCTCAGACCACCCTCAATTTGCCTGCTATAGAACGGCGGCGGAACGCCGACTTCCAAATCCGGATCTGTGGCCGATACGACATTTCCCGACTTGTCCAGCACTGCCGTTTGCCATCCCTCCGGCAATCCATCCGTCTGGATTGCCTCACCGAGCTCGTCCGCATTCTTGGTTGTGATGATTATCCGAGCCGGATTATCCAAGCCGAATTTCAAGGGATGCATGACATTGAAAACCAACTTGCCGCTGGTTTTGCCAAGAAAGACATCCGAAACCGTAAAATCGCCATTCTCCAGGACTTCCGCAAATGCATCCATATTGGAGGTTTTGCCCAAAGGCTGATCGAAAGGCGTACGGGTGTTTAAAAGCTGGTTTCCTTCGCCATCGAGAACAATCACAAAAATGTTGGATTGACTAAGCGCTTCCCGGGTTCTGCTGTGGAAAGTCCGGAAATCACCTGAGCGCAGTTCAGGAGCGGACGCGACCGCCTGCAGAGTGGTTCTCATTTCCGCAAGAATCGGCTCAATCTTGCCGCCGACGCTGCGCGCCTCACGCAAGGTTCTGCGTTCCAGTGCAGCGGCTTCTTTCGCCCCCAGTTCCGCCAGCAGAAAAGCAGTAAAGATCAGCATCGGAACGACAATCGCTCCCACCAGGAAAATCAGATAAACGCGAATAGAGGCTTTGGGCATCAAGTGATTCTCAGCTTGGGGGGACGAAGGTTACCGGTTCGCCAGCATTTCCTTCTGGGGAGACCATATCTGAAGAGCGAATTCCGGCAACCCTATTATTTACCGAATTTTTGTCTGGTTCCAACCCTGAAATTAGACAAATAAAGCTGCATTTTCGAAGGGCCGTAGCATCCCGGTACCGCGAATGAAGCGGCAGATGCCATGGCCGAAAAGCCGCGGGAAAATTTCTTCAGACTGACGTAAGTCCCATCTGCCAGAATTCAGCTTCCAGCCTGGTCGCCTGGCAAAACAGATGGTCAAGCCGTTTTCTCCGGCCTTGTGTCAGCAGTTCAGAAGCGTGTTTTTCAAGGGTCAGCCGGGTCGCCCGCGCAAGGTCCTGATAGGCCTGCCCGGCATATTCGTTGATCCAGGCCTGGTAGGGGTGGTTGGCATCGGGAGTTCCGAAGTCCGCGACCAGCCGGCGGCCGATCTCAGCATAGCCAAGCATGCAGGGTGCAAGAGCAACCATCAAATCGAGAATGTCACCGGCGTGCCCGGCTTCCAGGACAAACCGCGTATAGGCAATGGTTTGCGGAGCTTCTCTACTGTGTTCCAGATCCGCCGCCGTCAGACCCCAATCCGCACACAGCCGGACATGCAAATCCATTTCAACATCCAGAATAGCTGTCACACCTGCAGCGGCATCCCGCATATCCTGAAGGTTTGTGGATTTGTAAACCGCAAGCGCATGAGCCCGCGCAAACTGTATCAGAAAAAGATAATCCTGCACCAGATAGGTTTGAAATGCGGCTCTGGGAAGCGTTGCAGCGCCAAGCTGCTGAACGAACTCATGGCGCGTATAGGCGTGCCACTGTTCTGCGCAATTTTCCTTCAAAGACTCAAAAAAGTCCACTCAGGAACACTCAGCCGTTTACAACGGCAGCCTGCAGCGTCACAGATTCGCCGCAGCCACAGGCAGATGTCTGGTTCGGGTTCTTAAAGACGAAACCGGACCGCAGCTTGGTAATTTCATAGTCCATCTGCGTGCCAAGCAGGAACAGCACAGCGCCTGGATCAACGAAAACAGTGGCGCCGTCCACTTCAACCTTGTCATCTTTTGGATCGGGTTCGCGGGCCAGATCGATCGTGTATTCCATGCCCGCACAACCGCCCTTTTTGATGCCGACCCGAATGCCCGCCGCTCCGTCCGAGCCCAATGTAATATCGCGCACGCGGTCAGCTGCAGCATCCGTCAGTGTCAGAACCTGAAAAGCATTCATTGGATTGCTCCCTAGAACCAGTTAAGAGCCACTTTGGCTTCCTCGGACATACGTTCCGGTGTCCAGGGCGGGTCAAACACCATATTGACCTTGACCTGCCCGATGCCGGGCACGGAACTCAGCGCGTTCTCGACCCAGATTGGCATTTCACCGGCAACCGGACAACCCGGCGCAGTCAGCGTCATATCCACATCCAGATCGCGATCATCTGTCAAATCCACCTTGTAGACCAGGCCGAGTTCGTAAATATCGGTCGGAATTTCCGGATCATAGACCGTTTTCAGCGCTGCGACGATATCATCTGTCAAACGCTGCTGCTCTTCCGGCGACAGGTTGGTTCCCTCGCTGGGTGCAGGCTGCGGCTGACCGGTCCCGTCTTCCATCAGTTTCATGTCGGGAGCAGGTTTGGCCTCCGGCACATGCAGCGGATGATCTTCCGGCAGAAATTTTCCCATTTCATCGTCACTCATCATAGCACCTGTGCAAGCAGACTGTCTTAACTGAAGAAACTCTGCGCTTTTGTGATCGCGTTCACAAGTCTGTCGACTTCATCCCGCGTATTGTAAAGGCCGAATGAGGCCCGGCATGTGGCGGTTACGCCGTAGCGCGCCAGAAGCGGCATTGCGCAATGTGTTCCGGCCCGCACGGCAACACCTTCACGGTCCAGCACGGTTGCAACATCATGGGCATGGGCACCTTCGACTTCGAATGAGAAGATCGCGCCTTTTCCCGGAGCATTTCCAAACACTTTGACCGAATTCATCTCACCCAGCCGCCTGGCCGCATAATCCCGCAAATCCGCTTCATGAGCCGCAATTCTGTCCAGCCCTATAGTCTGCATATAGGTGAGCGCAGCCCCAAGCCCAATAGCCTGCACAATAGGCGGCGTTCCGGCTTCAAAGCGATGCGGCGGCGGCGCGTAGGTGATGGTGTCTTCCATGACATCAAGAATCATCTCGCCCCCGCCCATATAGGGCGGCATCTTCTCAAGATATTCCGGCTTGCCGTACAATATGCCGATGCCCGAAGGACCGTATAATTTGTGCCCTGTCATGACGAAGAAATCACAGTCCAGCGCTTCGACATCGACAGCCATATGCACCGCCGACTGGCTGCCATCGACCAGAACGGGAATCCCCCGCTGGTGCGCAATACGGCAGATTTCCTTGATCGGAACAATCGTACCAGTCACATTCGACATCTGTGTGATGGCCACAATTTTAGTGCGATCACTCAGCGCCGCCTCGAAAGCCTCCAGATCAAAACTGTCATCTTCCCGGTACGGCACCCATTTCAGAACCGCGCCACGCTGCTCGCGGTGAAAATGCCAGGGCACGATATTGGAGTGATGCTCGAAGATGGAGAGTACGATCTCATCGCCCTCGCCGATTGTCATTCCGCCGAACGACTGGGCCACAAGATTAATGGCCTCCGTGGTCGACCGGGTGAAAATGATGTTGTCCACCGAAGCGGCATTCAAGAAACCACGCACGGTCTCTCTGGCAGCTTCGTATAAATCCGTAGAGGCGTTGGAGAGGAAATGCAGGCCGCGATGCACATTTGAATAGGTTTCGGAATAGGCGCTCTGAATTGCCTCCAGCACGGCTGTCGGCTTTTGCGCGGACGCGCCATTATCCAGATAGACCAGCGGCTTGCCATAGACTTCACGGGCGAGAATTGGAAAATCCTTGCGGATTTCCATGACGGCATAGCCCGCCATAGCCTCCTGAGAATGGGGGTCATGAGAATGCGCGTCCTGTGAGAGTGTGTCCATTTCCAATTTGCCTCGTTTAGAGCGCTCTAAGGCTCAACGCCCGGCCAGCCAGTCAGCCAGGATGGATTCCAGAGCTTCGATGATCTCAGGTTGCTCGGTGTTCTCAATTGTTTCGGCAACAAATGCCTGAACCATCATGGTTTCGGCAATGGCAATTGGAATGCCCCGCGACAGCAAATAAAACAGCATCTCCTTATCGATATCGCCGCAGGTTGCACCGTGACCGCAAACCACGTCGTCGGCGAAAATCTCCAGTTCAGGCTTGTTGAGAAACTCGCCATGTTCCGACAGCAGCAATCCCTGGCTCATCATCTTCGCATCGGTTTTCTGGGCAATGGATTTAACCATGATCTTGCCCTGGAACACCGCCCGCGCATCATCGGTAATGACCGATTTGAACTGCTCGACACTGGTGCAATTGGGCGATGCGTGATCGACCTCAAGCGTCATATCCGTATGCTGCTTGCCCTTGACGAGTGTGGCGCCGCGAATACCGGCATGGGAATGCTCGCCTTCAAAGGTCACGTGCATATCAGTCCGCACCAGGTGTGACCCGATGGTCATGACAAATGGCTCATAAGTGGCGTCAGCCCCGATCCGTGCACCAATGGCACCAAGATGCGAGGACTGTGATCCCTCACTGACAACGCGCGCATGAGTGAGGCTTGCACCATCTTCAACCCGCACCGACAGTCCGCCGCTGGAAATATAGCCAAGCCCGTCGGGGCCGGAAAAGCGTTCCACCAGAACCGCTTTTGCCCCAGCCTCCACAACAATGGAATGGCGGCAGGCCGCGGTGACTGCATCGCCGCCAGATACGGTATGATCAATGAAGATGACCGGTGCCTGCTCAGCCTTGCCGACCTTTATGACAAAACCGGAAGCCGCCAGAGCCAGATTGAGATCAACAGTGACGCTGGCTTTCTCGTGGAAGCCCGCTGACGAAGCGATTCCAAGACTGACTGAAACAGCCTTATCCGTGTCTGTTTCAGGGTCCTGGGGAACGCCATTGACGACATTCAGAATAAGATCTGCCGGAACCAGCGCAGCTCCGCCGCCGGCCTTTGCGGCCGCTTGTGCGACCCGTCCGGGTAAGGACGGCACATCCTTCAGCAGCGCCCGAAGATCGGTGTATTTCCATTCCTCGACCCGGCGGTGCGGAAGACCCTTCTTTCGCAGCCGGTCAGCCGCCTGCAGGCGCGCGCCATCAAGGTTCAGATTGGCCAGGAGCTGCAGAAGTGCAGTTTCGGCCTGGGTTTGTAAGTTCTGCGGTTGAGCAGTCATAATCTCTGTCCCTGCCCCTACGCCGCGACCACATAGTCGGCATAGCCTTTTTCTTCCAGTTCCAGCGCCAGTTCCTTGCCGCCGGATTTGACAATTCGACCAGCCGACATGACATGCACCACATCAGGAACGATATGATCAAGCAAACGCTGATAATGCGTGATCACCAGCATGGCGCGGTCCGGGCTGCGCAATGCATTGACGCCTTCGGATACAACCCGCAAGGCATCAATGTCCAATCCGGAATCGGTTTCATCGAGTACACACAGCGTCGGCCCCAGAAGAGCCATCTGCATGATTTCATTGCGCTTTTTCTCACCACCTGAAAAGCCGACATTCAAGGGCCGCTTCAGCATATCCGGCGATACTTTCAATTCAGCGGCTTTCTGCTTCACGATTTTCATGAAGTCAGGTGTGTTCAATTCCGCTTCGCCGCGCGCCTTGCGCTGGGCATTCATCGCCGTGCGCAGGAAGGTCATGGTCGCGACACCGGGAATTTCAATCGGATACTGGAAGGCGAGAAACACACCGGCTGCGGCACGTTCATCTGGTTTCATCTCCAGAAGATTCTCGCCCTTGAACAGGATTTCACCTTCGGTGATCTCGTAATCATCCTTGCCCGCCAGAACATAGGACAGTGTCGATTTTCCCGAGCCGTTCGGACCCATAATGGCATGAACTTCACCAGCATTGATGGTCAGGTTGATGCCACGCAGAATTTCGTTTCCGTCAACAGAGGCGTGAAGATTTTTAATTTCTAACATGTGTAAGTCCTGAATATCTGAATCATTCTGGCAGCTTTTCGGGCCAGATCATTGTTTTTTATAAATTAACCGACGGAGCCTTCGAGGCTGATGCCAATCAGTTTTTGGGTTTCAGCCATGAATTCCATGGGCAATTGCTGAATGACATCGCGGACAAAACCATTGACGATCAATGCAATCGCCTCTTCGTCATTCATGCCGCGCTGTTGGCAATAGAACATCTGATCGTCTGAAATCTTCGACGTCGTCGCTTCATGCTCAAATACGGCGGTGGAATTCTTCGATTCAATATAGGGCACCGTATGGGCGCCGCACTCATTGCCGATCAGCAGACTGTCGCACTGGGTGAAATTGCGCGCTCCCGCTGCCTTGCGATGGGCCGAGACCAGTCCGCGATAGGTGTTTTGAGAACGCCCGGCCGAAATGCCTTTCGAGATGATACGGCTGGAGGAGTTTTTGCCCAGATGAATCATCTTGGTACCGCTGTCGACCTGCTGCCGCCCGTTGGAAATGGCGATCGAGTAAAATTCGCCTCGTGAATTTTCGCCGCGCAGAATGCAGCTTGGATATTTCCAGGTGATGGCAGACCCGGTCTCCACCTGTGTCCACGAGATTTTCGAGTTTTTGCCGCGACAATCGCCCCGTTTGGTGACGAAATTATAGATGCCGCCCTTGCCGTTGGCATCACCGGGATACCAGTTCTGCACGGTTGAATATTTGATTTCCGCATCATCCAGCGCCACCAGTTCGACCACTGCGGCATGCAGCTGGTTTTCATCGCGCATCGGCGCTGTGCAGCCTTCCAGATAGGACACGTAAGAGCCTTCATCGGCAATAACCAGCGTGCGTTCAAACTGGCCGGTCTTTTCCTCATTTATGCGGAAATAGGTCGACAGTTCCATCGGGCACCGCACGCCCTTGGGAATATAAACGAACGACCCATCGGAAAACACCGCCGCGTTCAGCGTGGCATAAAAATTGTCGGTCGTCGGCACCACGGTGCCGAGATATTTCTTCACCAGTTCGGGATATTTCTGCACGGCTTCGGATATTGAGCAGAAAATCACTCCGACCTTGGCCAGTTCCTCTTTGAAGGTGGTGACAACCGAAACGGAATCAAACACCGCATCGACCGCAACACGCGCGCCCTCAACGCCGGCCAGAACCGCCTGTTCGCTGAGCGGGATGCCGAGTTTCTTGTAGGTTTCCAGCAATTCCGGATCCACCTCATCCAGACTTTTAGGTCCGGACGTGGATTTGGGAGCAGCATAATAATACAGATCGTCAAAGTCGATTTTGGGATACTCAACGCGCGCCCAGGTCGGCTCTTCCAGTGTTCTCCAGCGCCGGTAGGCGTCGAGCCGCCATTCCAGCATCCACTCCGGCTCGTTCTTCTTTTCCGAGATAAAGCGGACAATGTCTTCACTCAGGCCCTTGGGCGCGAGGTCCATTTCGATATCGGTGACAAATCCGTATTTGTATTTGTCGACATCAATTTCTTTGACCTGTTCAATTGTCTCTTGAACTGCTGGCATTTCTTACTCCATCCGTCACAGCTTCAAAGGCTGCAGGTTGTTGCACATTGCAAGGTGTCAGGCGGCAGTTACCCGTTGTCTGGGAGATAGGGTTTCCGCCATATTATTAAAGGCTTCGACAAAGAGTTTTACCTGTTCGTCCGTGGTGTTCCAGCCAAGGCTGATCCGCAAAGCACCGCGCGCCGTGCTTTGCGCCACATCCATCGCCGTCAATACATGGCTGACGCCGACTTTGCCAGAGGAACATGCCGAGCCTGATGACACGGCAAATCCCTGCAAATCAAGAGAGATAAGCATGGTTTCCGCTGTATGACCCGGCACTGCAAAACAGCTTGTATTCGGCAGTCTGTCCACATTTGCGCCAAACACCACCACGCCGGACAGTTGCTGCTCCATGGCATCGCGCATTGCGCCAATCCGGACCCGCTCAGCCGCCTCATTTACGATCAATTCAGCGGCTACGCCGAAGCCATGAATGGCTGAGATATTTTCCGTTCCCGCACGGCCAAAACTCTCCTGTCCGCCGCCGCGTATCAGCGGCTGGAAGGCATAGGCCTCTGACCGTCTGACAATGGCGCCGGCCCCTTGCGGGCCGCCCAGCTTGTGCGACGACAGCGTCAGGAAATGCGCTCCGATCCGCTCAATATCGACAGCCAGCTTGCCCGGGCCCTGGACAGCATCGCACAGGAAATAGGCGTCGTTCTCTGCCACCAGTTGGCCGACAGCTTCGACCGGTTGCAGAACGCCTGTCTCATTATTGGCCAGCATGACGGCAACAAGCGCTGTTTCGCCATTGGACCGGATGCTCGACAGCCGCTCTGCTAGGAACGCCAGATCAACAAGACCATCCGCATCAACCGGAATGATGTCAATCTGCCCGGGCGCAAACCGCCCGCCCTTCAGAACCGAATCGTGCTCGGTGGCCGAGACGAGAAGCCGGTCAATCGAAATGGTCTTACCCTTGGCAATGATAGAGGGCTGAAGGATTGTGGCATTGGCTTCCGAGCCGCCGCTGGTGAATGTCACAGCTCCGTTGACTGCACCAACCATGCCGGCAACGCTCTGCCGGGCACGTTCCACCAGTCCCTTCGCCTTGCGGCCTTCCTGATAGATTGAGGAGGCATTTGCAGCCAGATCAAGCGCTTCCACGACAGCCTGCTTCACCTGCGGGCGCAGGGGAGAACCGGCATTATGGTCGAGATAAACCCTCATGGCAGAAAAAAATCGCCTTCTTTGCCTGACAAGCTGCAGGACTTTGTTGCCAGCCGGGTAGAAAATGGTGTTTACAAGCGCATCCGAGCTGGTGCGCATCCCGAGCTAGTTTTTAATCATTCTAAACTACCAAGTAGGACGCACCCGAAACGCTGTCAAGAAATACGTCATGCGCCCGCCGCAAAAACCCTTAATGCACAACCCTGTGCACTGTCAAAGTGCCCGTCAAGAGGACTGAAATCATGCCAGAAGTCATATTCAACGGACCGGAAGGCCGTCTGGAAGGTCGCTATCAGCCCTCAAAGTCGAAAACCGCCCCCATCGCAATGATTTTGCATCCGCATCCGCGTTTTGGCGGAACCATGAACAACCAGATCATTTACGAACTTTATTACATGTATGTCAGGCGCGGCTTCACCGTGCTGCGTTTCAATTTTCGTGGCGTCGGCCGCAGTCAAGGCACATTCGATCATGGGACTGGCGAATTGTCGGATGCGGCAGCAGCACTGGATTGGGTGCAGACCTTTCACCCGGACTCACGCGGCTGCTGGATTGCCGGCTTTTCCTTTGGTGCCTGGATCGGCATGCAATTGCTGATGCGCCGTCCGGAAGTCGAAGGCTTCATCTCCATTGCCCCGCCGGCAAACCTGTATGATTTCTCGTTTCTCGCACCCTGCCCGGCCTCAGGGCTGATGGTCCATGGTGATGAGGACAAAGTTGTGCCGATGAAGGATGTCCAGGCGCTGGTTGACAAGCTGAAAGCGCAAAAGGGCATCACCATTGATCATGAGATATTGCCCGGAGCCAATCATTTCTTTTCCGGACAAACCGACACCTTGCTGGAATTATGCGGCAATTATGTCGACAAGCGTCTGGAAGTCCTGGGCAAGGTCGAGGTGTAAAAACTATGCGCCCGCCTTTGGCTTGCGCCGTTTCACCGGCGCCATCCCGGCCCGCGTCGCATCGCTGGATTTGCCGGGACGCGCTTTACTGACCGTAGCCTTGCCACTTGTCGCTTTGCCACCAGCTGCCTTGCCGGCTTTCTTGCTCTTCCCGTATCTTGGCTTGCCACCGATGCGTTCAGACTTTTCGCCTGCGGCGGACGTGCGTTCGACCCGTTCAACCGGCTTGCCGTGCTTTGTGAAAACCGGCTTGCTGGCACCGGTTGAGGCTGGATCTGTGGCCGGTTGATAATCGGATTTGGCGACAGGGGCGGCGTCGAGCGGCGAAAATCCGGATTTTTTCGCAAATGGGCGTTTCGGCCTGTCATCCGTGGTCTTCCTGTCAGCCTTGTATGCCGGACGGTCAGCACGCGGGCGGTCAGAATTCTGCGAACGGTCTTTTTCAAATTTTGGTTTTTTGGAATAAGGTGCAGCAGCGCGCGGTTGACTGTCGGAACCCGTCGTCGCCGACTTGTCTCGATCGGGAAACGCGCGTTTTTTGAAAGAATCCGGCTTTTTGCTGTACTCCGGGCGGCTAGAGCGCTCGTGTTTTGGCCCGGAAGAAGGTTGCCGGTCGCAATCACCAGACGGTTTTTTGCGATCGCCGAATGAATTGCCGGGTTTCGATCGGCTGCGTGGCGCGTCGATCATTGCCGGCACACCCTCAAGCCGTGTGACAATTACCTTCCGGTCTTTTCGGTCCAGCATCCTGTCAGGTCCGACTGCAGCCATGAAGCTATCCGCATGGCCAGCATCAAGCTGCACAAATGTCTCGTCATCCTTGATTTTGATGGCACCGATCTGCTTGTTGGTAATCTGGCCGCCTTCACACAACACCGGTATCAGCCAGCGCGGTTCGGCATTCTGCCGGTATCCAACGGACAGGGACAGCCAGACGCTTGCGCCAAACTCCTCAAACTGTTTCTTCGCCGGTTCAGCGACAGAGACTTCCTGAAGTTCCTCCGGTGCCGAACGTCCGGCCCGGTAAAGCCGCACAAAGGCAGCGGCAATCTGTTCCGCTCCGTGAAGCTCAACCAGTTCGCGCGCGAAAGCCTGTTCCTCTTCCTGCACCGGTTCGCTCAACGCTGGATCGGCCAGAAGCCGTTCATCATCTCGGCGCATAACTTCATCAGCGGATGGCGGCTGTCCCCAGGCAGCGGTCAGACGGCCACTGCCGAGCAGGCGCTCGGCCCGTTTGCGGCCGTTCTTTGGCACGATCAGCGCGCTGACCCCTTTGCGGCCGGCCCGGCCGGTCCGGCCACTCCGGTGCAACAGGATTTCCGGGTTGGTTGGCAGATCAGCATGAATCACCAGATCCAGATTCGGCAAATCTATGCCGCGCGCGGCAACATCGGTCGCCACACACACCCGGGCACGACCATCGCGCATCGCCTGCAAGGCGTGGGTGCGTTCATTCTGGCTCAACTCGCCTGACAGCGCCACGACGGCGAATCCGCGATTGTTGAGCCGTGCAGTCATGTGATTGACAGTTGCCCGCGTATTGCAGAACACCAGCGCATTCTTCGCTTCATAAAAACGCAGAATGTTGATGATGGCATTTTCTTTCTCATTATGAGCCACCACCAGTGCGCGATATTCAATATCGATATGCTGCTTCTTTTCCTCGGACGTCGATACGCGGACCGCATCGCGCTGATATTTCTTCGCCAGATTGGCAATCATCCGCGGAACGGTTGCGGAAAACATCAGTGTCTGGCGTTCCACCGGAGTGGTTTCAAGAATGAATTCCAGGTCTTCACGAAAACCCAGATCCAGCATTTCATCAGCCTCATCCAGCACCACCGCTTTCAACTGCGTGGTATCCAGCGATTTCCGGGTGATGTGGTCGCGCAGCCGCCCTGGCGTGCCAACGACAATATGCGCGCCCTTCCCCAGGGTTCGGCGCTCGGTGCGCATATCCATGCCACCGACACAGGACGCGATGATGGCGCCGGTTTCGCCATACAGCCATTCCAGTTCGCGCTTCACCTGCAGGGCCAGTTCGCGGGTCGGCGCCACGGCCAGCGCCAGCGGAGCGGACGCGCGCTCAAAGCGGTCAGCGCCCTCCATCAATGTCGGAGCCAGGGCGAGACCGAAGGCGACCGTTTTGCCGGAGCCGGTTTGCGCCGAAACCAGCATATCGGCACCGGCCACATGCGGCTCCAGAACCGCTGTTTGAACCGGCGTCAATTCGCTATAGCCGCGCTTGCTCAACGCCTGGGCAAGCGCCGGGACGATGCCTTGGAACTCTGTCATGATAAAACTTTCGGAACATTGGTTTCGTGCACGTCCTTGCGGACAGTCCGTTCTGGCCGTGCATGTCAGCGTCGGTCATCCGCGCTGAAAGAAATATAAGTGCTGCTATCTAATGGTCGCCACGCATCTTGTCCAGAGAAAGCATGGCTTTTCCTTAGCTCAGACGGTTTGGGGATAGGCAATTTCCCCGCCGGTCAAAGGTTTGGCGACGCAAGTCGTCCCAGGAAACGAGATTGGCAGATTGCGTAAATGCCGCGCCGCCAGATAGGCAAACGCATTCGCCTCGATAAACACATCATCCCAGCCCAGATCGGACGCAATCTGGGGTTTGAGCGTTGCCGAGGCAGTCAGAAGACGCATCATCAGCGGGTTCTTCACACCGCCCCCTGACACGATCAAGGATTTCGGCTGGTCCGGATACCAGCGCCCTGCCGCGCCAATGGCTGCCACGGTAAAGGCCGTCAAAGTCGCCATGCGATCTTCGGCACTGTGGCCCGCAACAGATGACAGAGCGAATTCATGAAACTCCCTGCGATCCAGAGATTTCGGCGGTTTGCGCTCAAAAAAGCGATGCGCCATTAAACGCTCCAGCACATCGTCAACAACCTGGCCGCGCCCGGCCACTTTGCCGTCCTCATCCATCCGCACACTGAATTCAGCCTGCATGAAATCATCCAGCAAGGCGTTGCCCGGACCGGTATCGAATGCAAGCAATTCCCCGTCAGCACCAATATAGCTGACATTCGCAACCCCGCCGATATTCAGAAATATGGCCGGTTTTGCCGCGCCCAGTGCTTCGACCAGCGCTGCGTGAAATATCGGGGCCAGCGGCGCGCCTTCGCCGCCATGGGCCACATCATTCTGGCGCAGATCATATATCACCGGAACGCCCAGTTCATCGGCGATCCGCTGCGCATCACCGATCTGCACGGTGAGTTTGCGGCCGGGATCGTGAAAGATTGTCTGACCGTGAAATCCCACATGATCAATGGTCTGGTCCGAGTTATCGATCTGGTGTTTCAATGCGCGGATGTGAACATCAGTAACAATCTCTTCCGCCTCTGCAATCACACCGCTTCGGTCTGTGCGCTCACGCATCCTGGCGCCTGCATCGAAAGCGCTCTGGAGCACGCTGCGCTGTGCATCACTGTAGGCGGTGAAACTGGTGGCGCCGGGAATAAGCTGCGTCTCACCATCTGTGGTCAGCACGGCTATGTCGACGCCGTCGAGCGATGTTCCGCTCATGGTTCCGGCAATGGTGTAGTTGTTGTTCATGCGCAAACCCTGTTTTGGGATGCATTTTCCGAAAATCGCTGTTAGGACAGCGCCGCAACCTAATCGAAAAACACCCACTCAAGAGCTTGTCCCATGTCCGTCAGCCTCTCTCAAGTCAAGTCTGACTTCCTGCGCGTCATGATTGAACGCGGCTTTGTCCACCAGATTTCAGATTTGGAAGGGCTGGATGCGCTGTTCAGCAAGCAGGTGGTGACGGCCTATATCGGGTTCGATCCAACCGCCAGCAGCCTTCATGCCGGCAGTCTCATTCAGATCATGATGCTGCACTGGCTGCAGCAGACCGGGCATCGCCCTGTCACGCTAATGGGCGGCGGCACCGGCATGGTCGGCGATCCGTCCTTCAAGGACGAAGCGCGCAAGCTGATGACGCCGGACATGATCAACAGCAATGTCGAAGCCATCAAGAAAAGCTTTTCAGCCTATATCAGATATGATGACAGCCCGACGGGCGCGATTATGGCGAACAACGCCGACTGGCTTTTGAAACTCAACTATCTGGAATTTCTGCGCGATGTCGGCGTGCATTTCTCGGTCAACCGGATGCTGGCCTTTGACAGTGTCAAGCAGCGGTTGGACCGCGAGCAATCGCTGTCATTCCTGGAATTCAACTACATGATTTTGCAGGCCTATGATTTTGTCGAATTGAACAAGCGGTTCGACTGCCGCTTGCAAATGGGCGGGTCGGACCAGTGGGGCAACATCATCAGTGGAATTGATCTGGGGCACCGCCTGGATGCGCCACAGCTTTACGCGTTGACAACACCGTTGCTGACGACATCTTCGGGCGCAAAAATGGGCAAGTCGGCCAACGGAGCGGTCTGGCTCGATCCGCAATTGCTCAGCCCGTACGATTTCTGGCAATATTGGCGCAATACCGAAGATGACGATGTGGAGCGCTTTCTGAAGCTTTACACCACCCTGCCGCTGGATGAAGTGGCAAAACTGGCAGCACTTGAAGGCGGTGAGCGCAACGAGGCCAAGAAAATTCTGGCGACGGAAATCACCGCCCTGCTGCACGGCCGCGAAGAAGCGGAAAAAGCCCGCGAAACCGCCCGCAAGACTTTTGAGGAAGGCGCGATTTCCGCTGATTTGCCAACTGTCGAGATGGCGGCAGAGGATCTGACGGATCTCGGCATTCTGTCGGCCCTCGTCACGGCAGGGCTGGCAGCGTCAAACAGCGAAGCCCGGCGCCATATCAAAGGTGGTGCGGTAAAGGTCAATGATGTGGCCTTTGTCGATGAGCGCGGCACCATCGGCCCGCAGAACCTGACCGGCGATGGCGTCATCAAGCTGTCTCTGGGCAAGAAGAAACATGTGCTTTTGAAATTTCGTTAGCGATATTCAAAAATACGTCTGAAAATACCCGGCGCAATGGCGGAGATCGGATTGACCGTCAGCAGCGGGCTGCTCATTTTGCCCGACACGCGGAAGGTTACGCCCAACAGGCCCTGATCACGCCGCCCGCCAACAATGGTTCCGACAATCGGAATGCGCGAAAACGCGTTGTTGAGCCCATAGGCAGGCACGTAAACGCCGTTAAGGCGCAACTCTGATGCTTTCAGATCTACGCTGCCATTCAGGGTAACACCCATGGCGGGACCACGGACCTGGGCATCGTCCATGACAAGGCGGCCATTGCGCAAGCTGAAATTCATGCTTGCCTCTTCGAAGCTGCGCACCGCAGGTGCGGCCGCCGCTCTGCCGTTTTGACCCGGAATACTACGTGCCAATTGCTCCAGGCTCTCACTGCCACCAACACGGAATTTTGCCAGCACCATCTGGCCCACGGTTGCCAGATCGCCCCGGCCGAGTGAGGCCGACAGCGTCAGCGAGCCACCTCTTACATTGCTGGTAATATCCAGAAAACTGATCAGGCTACCGCCATTTTTCGCATTCAGGCTCAGCCAGGAGGAGCCGTTTCCGCCTTCAATGGTAGCATTGACCGGCGCATTGCCGCCCTGTGAGCCAGAGAATTGGAGTGACGACGGAACACCGCCATCGGTGCGCAGCGAGAATTTGGCATTTTTGATGAATTCCCCACCAAATCCGGCCAAAGAGCTCACATCACCATCGATGACGTAGCTGATTTTGTCGCCACCGGTGCCGCTGTTGGCATCTTTTTTCAGGACCATGATCAGGCCACGGGCATCGATTTGCTCACCACTAATGGAGATTCGATAAGAATTTTTTGCAGTTCGGCTGACATCGACAGCAACTTTATCGCCACGGCGCAGAGATACATCTCGCAGGTCAAGCCGTTCAAGCCCTCGTGCCGAACTGATTGTGGCATCTCCCGACGCAGAGAAGCCGTCCCCGGTCAGCCTGATATTCTCAAGATGCTGCCCGCCATCTGTTTCCTCCATCAGAAAATCAAGGGTGCCGCGAACCCCGGCACCCTTGCTCCATCCAAGCGCCGCCAGCGACAATTGCGCCCGCGTCAGATCCACCGATACAGCACGCCGGCCCTGCGCATCCACTTCTCCGACCGCCACCGGAGTAGGCCCGGCCAGAATGTCACCCAGGTCAATTCCCAGCTTTTTCCTCTGACTGTCATTCAAAACCAATCTGATATCTGTCCGCGTACCGCTGCTGTCACCATTCGGCAGGAACAGATCGACATCCGCATCTATTCCATCGAGCTCGGCTTTGCCGCGCACCACAGTGCCTTCGGCGTTACTCTCAACAACGACATCTCCATCGGTAATCATGCGGCCCTGGATTGGCGCAGTGCTGGAAAAGTCGGTCAGCCGGACGGTTGCAATGGTGCGCACATCTTCAGGATCGATTTTCTGGTCAAGTTTGAAATTTGACGTCACTTCCGCGACCGCAGTGCCACTGATTGCGCTGGGAGGCAGCCCGCGCTTGCGCATGAAGCCAAGCGGATCAAGGTTGGAAATTTCCGCCATGACGCGCGCGTCACCCGTCATCGACACCGTGACCTGAGCTTCAGGGTTGCGCGGACCAAGCACTGGCAGTCTGAATATGGCTGACGGAATATCCACGGTTTTTCCGGACGGCGCGGCAGCACTGCCCTGTTCTACGGAAATCGTCAGGCCGAATGCGTCGAAGCCAACACGCCCGCTGCGGGCGCTGAGGTCAGGCAACTTCCCAAATGTTCTGACACGGGCACGGGAAAAGTCGAGGCTTCCTTCAAATGCGCCCTGCGGAAACACTTTTTCCGGATCGCGGTTTCCCACCAGTCCCTCCGGAATGGCGAGGGAAATTTCCGCGCCGTCGATGATCCCGTCTTTGACATTGCGAATAAACCATCGCCGTGCCCCGCCGGCCAGTGTTGGCGGCCAGATCTGCTTGAACTCGCGGGAGGGAATTGCCGTGGAGGAAAAAGCACCGGCCACGGACGGAAACCGGGATTGAAAGTCCACATTTGCCGATCCGATAATCCTGCTGAGCTTGGTTCGGAATTCTATCGTATCAAGGGTAAGATACTGGCTCGGGACATCAAACCGGCCATTGATGCCAATGAGTTCCACTGGCAGCGGCGGCATATTGGGCACGTCCCGAGGAGCAAGAACGGCTTCACGCGCGACCAGACGGATGGCAAGTTCGCTCAACGGGTTGTTCTCTGACGGTTTCACAAATCCGGCAAATGGCAGAACCGTATCGCCGAATTTCAGACTTGCTTCCTCTACGCTCACCGCGTTCAGTTCCGGGGACCAGATCAGCGAGACAATTCCCCTGTCGAGAAGTGCGACATCCCTGCTGCCAATATTAACGTAGGAACTGCCGATCACAGCTTTGAACGCAGCTGTCGGGACTTCATTGTCACCGACATATTTGGAGCGCATCGATAGTGTCACCGGAGCATCACTGCGTATGGAAAAATTCTCGCGACCGAACGCAGGAATGATTTCGGGAAGAATTATGTCATTCAGCGCAAGTTTGATTTCGTTGCCGCGGCCATCTTTCACCGGCTTTGCGCTGCCTTCAAACCGCCAGGCGCCACCGCGGCCAATGCCCGATGCCCGTACCGAAAGTCTGTTGGTCGCCGGCTCAATGTCCAGCGTCGAACTGATATTCCAATAGGCGCGCTGCTCACTGCCCTGAACCGTCACGGCAACGGACCCGTCAAGAATGGTAATCCGTTCCAGACCGCGCTGCGCCGCCACATCGATCACCCGTTGTGCCGCCTCGTGCAACTGTGCCAGACCGTTGCCCACCCGCGCCAGCGGGGTTGAAAGTTCCGCACGGTCGGAGGCATTGGCAGACAGATTCAACAGTCGGAGAGAGCGCTGCGCCTCACTGGTCAGACTCACGGACACTGAAAGCTGGTCGATTTCTATGTCGCGAATTCGTATCTTGCCGCGTGCCAGGCCGGTCAGTTGCAACCCGAATGACAGGTTGTCTGCGGCCAGCGACACCCGGGAATCGCGATCCTTCAAGCGTGGATCCGTGATGTGCGCCACCAATCCGCGCAGCGGATCAATAGAAACAGAAACATCTTTGAAATCGAACGACACATCGTCGGGCAGAGCAGCCTGAACACTTTGCGTCACATGATCGGTCAGCCGCTGCGCAGAAAACGCTTCTCTGGACAACTGGAAATAAACCGCACCAACTGCAAGCAACAGGATTGAGAGCAAAATCGCCGGAATGTAAAACAGCTTGCGGCGCCAGAATTTTCGGCGCGCAGGTGTGGCCGGGAGGGGAGACTGCGGCGGCGGCGGGTATTTTTCGTCCTGCTGTGGCAAATCCATCGCTGGCGCACTACCATGATCGACAGGCGCGGGTGAGTCAGCGTCAGAATGAGTTCCGTCTATTTCATGGTCCAGGGTCATGAACAGCTAATAAATCTGCAACAGTCTGATGACGAATCGAAGACGCATTCTTGACCTTGTCTCTAAGGAGCCCATCCGCAGGTTAAAAGCAAAAAATCGGATACATTTGAAAGTCACTGGAGCAAACCATCCGGGCAGACGGAATCCCATCATGGACCGCGTCAGGTTCAACATCCAGCAAATTCAATTTGCATCTAATCAAGACCAAAGAAAGGCAGTTCATGTCAGTAAAGCAAGGCGATACAGCCCCGGATTTTTCGCTTCCGGCAAATGGCGATGATAATGTTTCGCTATCAGCACTACGCGGCAGCGCTCTGGTGTTGTTTTTCTATCCCAAGGACGACACGTCCGGTTGCACCCAAGAGGCCACCGATTTTTCTGAACGGAAATCTGAGTTTGACAGCCTCAACGTTTCCATCATCGGGATGTCGCCGGACCCGGTCAAAAGACATGACAAATTCATTGCCAAACACAATCTGAATATCACGCTGGCATCGGATGAGGAGAAAACCGCGTTGTCCGCTTATGACGTCTGGGTAGAAAAAAGCATGTATGGCCGCAAATATATGGGCGTCGAACGCTCGACATTCCTGATCGACAAGGACGGCGTCATTGTCCGGGCCTGGCGAAAAGTGAAAGTTCCCGGCCATGTTGACGAGGTTCTCGCTGCCGCCAGGGCACTGTGATGTAATTAAAATCACAGGGTTAAGCGAGGCTGCGCCTGTACGATGTGCCAATGGGAGACGTCACAGGCGTCATGCGGCACGGCACTGTCAGCATCACTCATGCATGGCGTTAACGGGTTGTTTTACTTTTGGAAAGCAGGCGTTAACCTTAATCATGTGTAATAACACTTAGTTTGTATTGCGTATGAGTGTTAAAAATGTTGAAAATTGTAGACAAGCGTAAAGCCCGCCCGGCAGATCAGAGACATGCCAAGCGCATTATCCTGAGTTTTGGTCAGAAGACCATTGTCCTCGCGGTTCATCCCTGGGTCCTGACCAGCGTACTGACAGCTCTGCTCCTGTTGGCATTCTTTAATGTTGGCGCAGGTTTGTATCTGTTCAAGCGTGACGATCTTCTGGCGCGTAACGCGACACAGGAAATCGAGTTACGCCAAGCCTATGAAGCCAAATTCCAACGCTTTCAGACTGTCATGGAATCCATTCGCGACCAATCTGCAGATGAACGCCTGCGTCTGGCCGGCGAATTGGCGGGATTGGCCGAGCGCCAGAACCGGTATGCTTCAAAACAGGCACGCGTGGCAGCAGTCCTCGACAATGCCCGGAAGATGGGTATCCGCGTTGCAGCCGTGGCAACTCCCACTCCGGTTATCAAGCCGGGAAGCGCGTCTTTACTCGCAGACAGCAGCATGTCTCTGGGTGGCGACGAGAGCGCAGTCGGCGGCTCTGAAATACTTCTGGAAGATGGGATGGAAGCCATGCCCGACTCGTTCGAGGATTTTGAGCGTCGTTCCAGTCTGGCCGACCCATTCAACACCATTGAACAATTTCAGTCTGATCTGGACGCGATGGAAGAGCTGAATGTTGTTTCGGTACAGGCCGTAGCGACAGCAATATCAGACGAACATGAAGCCTATCGGGCAGCTTTGTCCGGTCTGCCTGTCGAACTCAAGCTTCCATCAGAAACGAAGGATGTGGGTGGTCCATTCCTGCCAGCCGACTTCGATGAAGAAGCCCTGGATGCAGCGTCCAAACAAATTGACGCTCAACTGAATGGCATTTCCCGTTTGCGTGAACTGTCGGCCTCGTTGCCGATTTCCAAACCGCTGAAAACCCTCAACATATCAAGTAATTTCGGCCGCAGAATTGACCCGTTCCGCAAAAGTGCCGCATTTCATTCAGGCATCGACTACCGGGCTCCAACCGGCACGCCGGTGATGGCAACGGCAGATGGTCAGGTGTTGAAGGCGGGCCGTTCAGGTGGATATGGCATAATTGTTGAACTGCGGCATGCCAACGGGCTGACGACACGATTTGCCCACCTCAACAAAGCTCTAGTGAAGGCTGGCCAAACCGTCAAACGCGGTGACATAATTGCCGAGGTCGGCAGCACCGGACGCAGCACCGGCCCGCATCTTCACTATGAAGTACGGAACCAGGGCAAGGTGCGTAATCCGCAGACTTTCATGAACGCCGGAAAACAGGTCCCGCACCTGTGATACCCGCCTGGTGATCGCAAGCCGGATCATCTGACAGTTGAAGTGCCGGTAACGCACGGCAGCGGGCAGCAAGTCCGCTGCCTATTCGATATCATCCACGTCCGCAGAAGCACCGCCCTCGATGCGTTGTGCCAGAGACGCTTCCAGAAACGGATCAATGCCACCGTCCAGAACTTTCTGCGGATCCGTGCTTTCCATGGATGTGCGCAGATCTTTGACCAATTGATAGGGCTGCAGCACGTAGGAACGAATCTGGTGGCCCCAGCCGACCGTGGATTTTGAAGAGGCCTCTTCCATCGCGGCTTCCTCGCGTTTTTTCAGCTCTTCTTCATAGAGACGCGAGCGCAGCATGCTCCAGGCCGTTGCCTTGTTCTTGTGCTGCGAGCGGTCATTCTGACACTGCACGACAACCCCCGACGGAAGATGGGTGATCCGAACCGCGGAATCGGTGGTATTGACGTGCTGGCCGCCGGCCCCGGAGGCGCGATATGTATCGATGCGAACATCTGAATCCGGAATGTCGATTTCAATGGAATCATCAATCACGGGATAGACCCAGACACTGGCAAAACTGGTATGGCGCCGGGCATTGCTGTCAAAGGGTGAAATCCGAACCAGGCGATGCACCCCCGACTCGGTTTTCAGCCAACCATAGGAATCAGCGCCTTTGACGAGTATCGTCGCAGACTTGATACCGGCTTCTTCGCCGTCCTGTTCTTCGATAATCTCGACCTTGCGGCCGTCTCGTCCGCCCCATCGCGTGTACATCCGCAGCAGCATGGAGGCCCAGTCCTGGCTCTCTGTTCCACCGGCACCGGAATGAATTTCCACATAGGTATCATTGCCGTCCACTTCCCCGGACAGCATGGCGCGGATCTGCTGTTTCCTGACCTTGGAACTGAGCTCTGAAATTGCGGCTTCCGCATCGGTGACAATGTCGTCATCGCCATCGGCCTCACCCAGCTCGATCAACTCCACATTATCGGCGAGAGCCGTTTGCAGATCGGTGATGCCGGTGATCTGTTCATCCAGGTTTTGCCGCTCACGCATGATTTTCTGTGCCTGCGTGGCGTCGTCCCAAAGATTGGGATCTTCCACAAGCGCGTTCAGTTCGGCAAGGCGAATACGTGCATTGTCCCAGTCAAAGATGCCTCCTTAGCAGGGTGAGTGCCTGCTCGATGTCATCAACAATTTGCTGCGTCTCAGCCCGCATGGACATATCTCCGGAGTTCGCGAAGGAACAAAAAAGTAAAGCGCGTGGGCTTATGCATGACCCACGCGCTTTGTTCAAGGCTACAAATGTTACGGGCCGGCAGAGCGCCAAAATGGCTAGAGCGCTTCATGGTTACCTTGAAGCGCTCTAGGGTCTGACTCTAATAAAGACCGCCGGTGCCGGAAATCACCGCCCTGTCAGATTCCGGTGCAACCGTCAGAGGACGACTGAACCCGTCAGAATAACCGATCACCGAATAATCGTCGGGAGGTGCAGTACCGGGTTTGAAGGCCTCCATGATGACACCTTCACTTTCGCCACTGGCTCTCAGGCCGGTTTTTCGGTCAATCGGAATCAACGTCAGGCCCTGGGGAAGACGGAACGGCACAGCCGGCGAATCGGCCAAAGCCTCCATCATAAAGTCCCTGAAAATGGGCGCCGCCAATTGACCGCCAGTTGCACCACGGCCCATTGGCCGGGGATTGTCGTAACCGACATAGACAGCCGCAACCAGATCAGGCGAAAATCCGACGAACCACGCGTCTTTTTCATCATTCGTGGTTCCCGTTTTACCGGCAATCGGTTTGCCGACCTCACGGACCACCGTGGCCGTGCCACGCTGGACAACACCTTCCAGCATCGAGGTGACCTGATAAGCGGTCATGGGATCCAGCACCTGCATGCGCTCATCTATGAGAACCGGCTCTTCCTGCCCGGCCCACGACGTTGCTTCGCAGCCTTCGCAAACCCGCTGATCGTGCCGGAAGATCGTTTTGCCGAACCGGTCCTGGATCCGGTCAATCAGCGTCGGTTCGATTTTCCTGCCACCATTGGCAAATACGCTGAAAGCGCTGGCCATGCGCATCGCCGTTGTTTCACCGGCACCCAAAGCCATCGACAGAACCGGCTGAAGATTATCATAGACACCAAAGCGACGCGCATATTCTGCAATCAGAGGCATCCCCATATCCTGCGCCAGGCGCACCGTCATCACATTGCGCGAGCGTTCTATGCCCGTCCGTAACGTCGAAGGACCCAGATAATTGCGGCCATAGTTCTGAGGTTTCCAGATCTGTCCTCCGGACGAAATTTCGATCGGTGCATCCATGACCACCGAAGAAGGCGTATAGCCATTATCCAGGGCCGTTGCATAGACAATCGGCTTGAAAGACGAGCCGGGCTGTCGGTTGGCCTGTGTCGCACGGTTGAATTCGCTGGCGTCAAAGGAAAATCCACCAACCAGAGCCTTCACCCGACCGGTATGCGGGTCCATGACAACCATGGCTCCGTTAATTTCCGGAATCTGGCGCAATCGGTAGGTTGCATCGGTCTCGGCAACCTGTTCAACAAAAATCACGTCGCCAACCGACACCACATCGGAGACGCCTTTGACCGCTCGGCCTTTGCGCTCACCAACAGACCATTTGGCCCATTTGACATTTTCAAGTGGCAGCACACCGGTTTTGCGATCATCCGACAGGCCGCGGGAGCGAATGGAATCCGGGCGGATGCCGAGCGTCGCCTGCTCGGCATTGACGTCAAGCACAACAGCCAGAGACCATTCGGGAACATCGGACAACGGCTCGATTTCGCCGACAAGTTTGCCCCAGTCACTCGCCGCTGTCAGTTCAACTTTGGCCTTCGGGCCACGCCATCCGCGCGCCTCGTCGAATTTGATCAGGCCATTCTGCAGTGCCGCGCGTGCCTGAACCTGGGTTACAGGATCGAGCGTGGTGCGCACTGACAGGCCGCCACCATACAGTTTTTCTTCGCCATAAATTTCCAACAATTGACGCCGGACTTCCTCAGCGAAAAAATCAGCGGCAAATGTCTGACCGCCATATTCGCGAAGCCGCACCCGCAATGGCAGAGCTTTGGCCGCTTCCGACTGTTCGGATGTGACATATCCGTTGATCTGCATACGGTCCAGAACATAGTTCCGCCGTTCAATTGCGGCCTCGGTTTCACGGAAAGGGTGATAATTGTTGGGGCCCTTGGGGAGCGCTGCGAGATAGGCGGCCTCCTCCAGCGTCAGTTCGTGGACGGATTTATCAAAATAATTCAGCGAGGCTGCTGCAACTCCGTAGGAGCCAAGCCCAAGGTAAATCTCATTGAGATACAATTCCAGAATCTTGTCTTTGGTATAGGCCTGTTCAATGCGCAGGGCGAGCATCGCTTCCTTGACCTTTCTGGTCATGGTGCGTTCACTGGACAACAGAAAGTTCTTCGCAACCTGCTGGGTTATGGTCGACGCACCGGCAAAGCGCCGGCCACTGCCAATGCCCTGAATATTACGCGCCATTGCGGTAGCAATACCGACATAATCAATACCCTGATGGCGATAAAAGTTTTTGTCCTCGGCGCTCAGAAAGGCCGCTTTCAGAAGATCCGGGATGGTCGCGGCCGGCAGGTATAATCGCCGTTCTTTGGCATATTCGGCAATCAGAACACCGTCAGCCGCATGAACACGCGTCATCACCGGCGGCTCATAAGCGCTCAGCACTTCATAATCCGGCAGTTCTTCGGCATATTGTGTCAGAAAATAGGCGGCGACGCCGCCGACACTGAGCGCTGCCACTGTTCCAAAAGCGAACAGAAAGCCGAAAATCCTTACAAACATTGATCTCTTCGCCTTCTTGCCACGGCGGTTGCCTGCGCCACTCATCTCACGCGTAATCCTTGTTTCCAGTCCATCAAGCGGTTCGTGACGATCTCCCGAACCTGTCTCTTTCAGGACCTGACCACTGCCAGGGCCACACGTAAAACCTGGCCATGTCAGTGTATTTCCTAACGAATCTTAATCCGAAAGGACATATACGTCTTTTCAACCAATTTGGGCGAAATTGGGTAGTTTCAGGGAATTGCCTGCCTTTTTCCCGGTGTGTGGCAGAATTATTACAAATCTATGTCCAGCGAACGCGGATTCCGGACCAGCAAAGCGCAATTCCGGGATTGCTGCTTGCGCTTCTGACAGTGCACACCGACAGCCATAATCGCACGCGGATCAATTCTAGCGCGCTCGCGCAGGCTTATGCCGGCTCGCGCAGATAAATCTTCATCCAGCTCTTCCGGAAACCCGCAGGAAGAACGATCCAATTGACTCGGCAATCCGACCGGCAACTTTCTCGCGCCATGACGCGGAGCCCAGCAATTCTGCATCATCGGTATTGGACAGATAGCCCAATTCCACCAGAACCGAAGGCACGTCCGGAGCAGTCAGAACACGAAAATCAGCCGATCTGCGCGGGTTCTTGTTGAGTTTCAGAGCTGGTTTGACGTCCCCCAGCAGCCGTCTTGCAAAAGCAATCGACAAATTCTTCGTCTCCCGGCGCGCCAGATCAATAAGAATGTCCGCGACTTCATCGGGTTTATCGGTCAGTTCAACGCCAGCGATGGTATCGGAGCGGTTTTCCTTGTCGGCGAGCAACCTGGCAACTTCATCAGAGGCGGTTTCGTCCAGCGTATAGACCGTCGCGCCACTGACATAGGCCTGTGTAACCGTATCGGCATGAAACGACACCATCAGCTGTGCACCTTTTTCGCGGGCAAATGCGACCCGTTCATCCAGGGAGATAAAGGTGTCGTCCTCCCGCGTCATCAGCACCTCAAAATTCTGATTTTCCTTCAGCGCTTCACGAACATCCTTGGTAAATTGCAGAACCAGATCCTTTTCCCTGACACCGCTGGATCCGATGGCACCATCATCAATGCCACCATGACCGGGATCGAGCACGATTATCGTTTTGCCACGCGCAGGTCGCTTTGGCGCGGATGCAACGGGCGCATTGTTTGAAAGACTGCCAACAGATTTGAGCTTGCCAACACCATCCAGAAATTCCGAGCGGCTTACCGGCACCAGGTCGAACACGATGCGTGCCGGTTGCCCCTCAAGGGCGGCCAGAACAAATGATTCATCGATATTCACCGGCTGTGTCAGGTCCAGCACCATGCGTGACTTGCCTTTGGCAATCAGACCGAACCGGAAAGTACCGACCAGTCCACGCCCCTTGCGGCTGTTTTCGCTCATTTCCGAAAAATCAAGTTCGGGAACGTCGATCACCACCCGGTATGGATCGGCCAGCGTAAATGCAGAAAATTCGACGGATTTCTCCAGATCAATGACGAATCTCGTGCGTTCCGAATTTCCCGCTGCACGTGCATCCAATGTACGGATTGGCTCTTCGTTCTCCTGGGCGGAACTATGATCAAGCGGCCAAAGCACGGCCAGTGACAGAAAAAGCCCGGTACTGCAAAGCCGTGCCAGCAATTTAAATCTGCTTAAGGAAAGGATGCGGTTGGCTGTCATTCGCGTCTGTCTATCCTGCGGTAAAGGTTTCCTGCAATACGGGCGAAGCTCATAGGCCAGCGGGACGAGAACTGGAACTATCACCGAATACGGTTAAATTTGTCTTTGGCACTCCTGGCCGACAATCCTCAAAAATAGTATCGGCGCCGCAAACCAGACCTAAGCCGGCGCGCCGATGGGCCCGGATTGATACGCAAAACAGATCGCAACATCATAGTGCTGTGATCACACTGCGGCTGAAGCCGGTGGCCGTTTCCGTGTCTGCCAGTTCCCAAATTCAGGTGCGTTTCACGCAACCGAACCGGCGGCAATCAGCGCCTGGACGGCAATACTGCGAAAACTTGTCACAAGTGCCTGCCTGCAGCGAAGCGGTTTGACAAACCCAGTCAGCAGGCCAAACCGAACTCGATCATTTCGACGTCCAAAAAAGTCTGCAGCAAAGCCATATCAAAAGACACCGATTTATTAAACAGGCGCTTGCTTAAATTCACTGTCAAACCTATTAAGGTAACAGGGTACACACTATCTCTTTGTGGACGCACACCGGCAAGGCAATCGACCTCAGGTCGATATCAGCCAAAACGCAACGCCAGTATGGCCGCGCTTTTTTCCGGAAAGCTGACACTGTAATTTTTGAACTGTGGCACCCGCCCCTTGCTCGGACAAATTGTGTTCGGGCTTTAAAAAATTGAAGGTTCCGTTTCGGGTGAGACCAAAGACCGCAGATACGGCTTGCGCAGCACCATGCTCCAGAATTCTAAGCATTCTGGAAATAAGCGTCCGGGTTTTTACCCAGACGCGCCTCGCGTTGATCGCCGTCCTGCCCTCTCCTGAACGTATTTTTCGCATTACAAGCAAAACACCAGGCTACACCGTGCCCGCAGTTGGAACGCGTTTTTGCGCCCTGCACCGCGTCCGGCAATTGGCCTGTGGAGAAAAAAATCAATGGCAAATAAAATGCTTATCGATGCCTCCCACCCGGAAGAAACCCGTGTGGCAGTCGTCAAGGGCAACAGGGTCGAAGAATTCGACTTTGAAGCTGCAAACAGAGTTCAGTTAAGAGGGAACATCTATCTCGCAAAAGTAACCCGAGTCGAGCCGTCCTTACAGGCGGCCTTCGTCGATTATGGCGGAAATCGTCATGGTTTCCTGGCTTTCAGCGAGATTCATCCCGATTATTATCAAATTCCGATCGCTGACCGGCAGGCACTTCTTGAAGAAGAAGCGGCTGACGAAATGGAAGCCAAGGAAAGCAGCGACTCAGATATTGAAAAAACTGCGGCCGAAAATGCCGCTGGCGACACATCTGATGATAGCGAGGCTGGTTCCGATACCAAGGCGGAGTCCAGTGGCTCCGGCAGCCGCAGCAGACGGCATCACTCCGGCGACGAGGATGACGACAACGGCGGCAAATCTGATGATGGAGATGGGTCTCCAAGCGTCGAATCCGTCGGTGCTGAAGATGCAATGGAAGAAGTGCCGGAACGGCGGCGTCCGCGCCGCCGCCAGTACAAGATTCAGGAAGTCATCAAACGGCGTCAGGTCCTTCTGGTCCAGGTCGTCAAGGAGGAGCGCGGCAACAAGGGCGCGGCGATGACAACCTATCTGTCGCTCGCTGGCCGTTATTCAGTGCTGATGCCGAATACTGCCCGAGGCGGTGGGATTTCCCGCAAGATCACCAATCCTGCTGATCGCAAGCGGCTCAAAGCGGTCGCCAATTCTCTGGAAGTTGCACCGGGTATGGGCGTCATTTTGCGCACAGCCGGGGCCAATCGCACCAAACCCGAAATCAAACGGGATTTTGAATATCTTCTGCGACTGTGGGAAAATGTGCGCACATTGACACTGCAATCCAGCGCGCCGTGTCTGGTCTATGAAGAAGGCAGTCTGGTCAAACGCTCGATTCGTGATCTGTACAGCAAAGACATTGACGAAATTCAGGTCGCGGGAGAAGCCGGCTATCGTGAAGCCAAAGACTTCATGAAAATGCTGATGCCGAGCCATGCCAAGAATGTGAAACCCTACCGGAACGATAAATCTCTGTTCACGGCTTTTGGCATTGAACCGCAGCTGGACGCCATGTTCTCCCCCCAGGTAACGTTGAAATCCGGCGGCTACCTGGTTATCAATCCCACTGAAGCACTGGTTTCGGTCGATGTGAACTCGGGTAAATCAACCCGCGAACACAATATTGAAGACACTGCGGTACAGACCAATCTGGAAGCCGCCGAGGAAGTTGCCCGGCAATTGCGTCTGCGTGATCTCGCCGGACTGATTGTGATCGATTTCATCGATATGGATGAACGCCGCAACAACAATTCCGTCGAACGCAAGCTGAAAGACTGTCTGAAATCTGACCGGGCGCGCATTCAGGTTGGACGCATATCGCCTTTTGGCCTGATGGAAATGTCACGGCAGCGCATCAGAACAGGCGTTCTGGAGAGCACGACGGTGGTGTGTGAGCATTGCGAGGGCACCGGTTACGTGCGCTCTCCTGCTTCTATTTCGTTGCAGGTGCTACGCGGCCTGGAAGACCATCTGGCGAAGCATTCCAGCAACAATGTATCGGTCAGGGTCAGAGCCGAGGTCGCCTTATATATCCTGAACCAGAAACGGGCGCATCTCACCGAACTGGAAGTTCGATACGGAGTTCAGATCACAGTCGATGCCGACAGCAGCGTCAGCATGCAGGGTTTCAATCTGGAAAAGGGCGAACGATCAGAGGGCCGCTCAGCCTCAGCGGCGAGTGCAGCGCTGATCAGCGTCGACAGTATCGAACCGGTCGAAGAAGATGAAGATCTCGTCGAAGCGGAAGATGACACCGAAATCGAGGTTGAAGCTGAAGAGCTGGAACAGGATGACGAGCCGAAGCGCAAGCGGCGGCGGCGGCGGCGCAAACGCGGCGGAAACGGGGATCAGACGGCAACTCAGGACCCTGCGACGACAGACGCAGACGCTAACGCTGCAACCGAACCATCTGAATCCAGCGATGCAGAAGAAGATGATTCTGACGACAGTGACGATACTGACGGCCAGCCCAGAAAACGTCGGCGCGGAAAACGCGGCGGACGGCGTAACAGACGCAAACGCAATGACGGCGAAGACAACGCAGAAGCCGTTTCAGAAGAACCCGGCAACACCAGTGACGCATCTGGCGGCCAAGACGTAGAGCGGGACGGCGAAAGCTCTGATGAAAACTCAGAAGACCTCGCTGCAGCCGAATCGCCTGCACCGGACGCCGGCGAAGAAAACGCCGATGCGAAAAAACCCAAACCGCGCCGGGCCCGCAAGCCCAGGGCCAAAAAGTCTGATGCCGCACCTCAGCCTGAGACTGAAAGCACGCCTGCTCTGGCAGCCGAAACCGTGATTGCGGATTTTGTTGCAGAAGAACCGGTTGCTGACGTGTCGCTTGTTGAAGAAGACC
>TARA_R110002096_G_scaffold434321_2_pt1 | contig 30633 bp, 21 predicted proteins | sample TARA_R110002096 | Tara Oceans TARA_R110002096 (sample SAMEA4397295) | marine metagenome | biome: Polar Biome; feature: [DCM] deep chlorophyll maximum layer (ENVO:01000326); material: water (ENVO:00002006), including particulate matter (ENVO:01000060) such as... | depth 35 m
ATACGATTAATTCGTCCGCCGATAGATCAACGCCTTCCTTGAGTTCCACAAAGGCAACCGGGGTTTCGCCCCACGTCTCGTGATATCCCGCTACCACCGCAGCCTCAGATACAGCGGAGTGCTTGTAAATAACACTTTCCACCTCTATGGACGAAATATTCTCTCCGCCCGAGATAATAATATCCTTTGAGCGATCTTTTATTTCCACATGCCCATCCGGATGGCGCACGCCCAGATCGCCTGCATGGAAATGTCCGCCAGAAAACGCCTTACGGGTCGCTTCGGGATCCTTCAAGTATCCTTTCATGACAATATTACCCCGGAACATAATTTCGCCCATCGTTTCCCCGTCAGGCGGCATTTCACCCATGGTTTCAGGATTACGGACGCTCATTTCATCAGCTACAATATAATTAACCCCTTGGCGGGCACGTTTGCGCGCGCGTTCATCGGCGGAAAGTTCGTCCCATTCCTCACGCCACGCACATACCGCCATTGGCCCATAAACTTCCGTCAGACCATAAACATGAATAACATCAAATCCCAACGCATCGGCGCGCTCGAGAACGGCCGCTGGCGGTGCGGCCCCCGCTGTCATAAACTGTATCCGAGGTGTAATGCTCACCCCTTTGGTTTCGGCATATGTTGTGATCATGTTCAATACAATCGGTGCTCCACAAATATGCGTTACCTTTTCTTTCTGTATATTATGGAGTATCTCGTCTGCCACCGGGGCACGCAAACATATGTTCACGCCGGCCTTTGCCGCGATTGCCCACGGGAAACACCACCCGTTGCAGTGAAACATCGGCAATACCCACAAGTAACGTGGATGGGCCGGTAAAGACCATTCCAACGCCTCCCCGAGTGCTGCCAGATACGCACCGCGATGATGATAGACTACACCTTTGGGTCTTGCGGTCGTGCCTGAGGTATAGTTCAGCGCAACCGCATCCCATTCATCTTCTGGTTCTATTTCCTTGTCGGCAAGGGCTGGCCCTTGGGCAAGAAACACCTCATACCCTTCGCCTGAAAGAGCTGGATCACCCGTCACACTGGGATCGCTAATGATGATGATCAGGGGCTTTACTTTTGCAATTTCTAAAGCTTTTTTAGCCACATCAGCTAAACCGTTGTCGATAAAAAAGACTTCCGCCTCTCCATGATCTAGGATATAGGCCACATCCGCAGGGTCCAACCTTGTATTGATCATATTCAACACGCCGCCGGACATCGGCACTGCATAACTCAGTTCCACCGCTTCGGGCAGGTTTCGGCTCAATACTGCCACTGTACTATCTTTCCCGACACCACTTTTGCGTATTGCCCCAGCCAGTTTCAAGCATCGGTCATAAACCTCGCGCCAGGTGCGTGTCATGTCGTCAAAAACAATGGCAGGATAATCCGGATAAGCGAGCGCCGTACGTCGTACCAGAGAAACGGGAGACAGAGGTGTGAAGTTAACATCACATTTATCAAGACCGGTTTCATATTTCATAATCATTGCCCATTTTATTATATTTTACTCTCAATAAAACTCTAACGACTTCATAAGAAGAAAACAAAGCTTTTATAGAATTCAGCAAAGGACTTGACATTGCCGCATAACTGCCCAACAAAACAGGGCCCCCCTCCTGTTATTTTAAATTTATTGTTGACATATTCACTTATATTTTAAATTGCACTGGAACATTTATGTTCCAGTGCAATAACTACTACTCAATCAGACTTTTAGAAATTCACGTTTACTTCCGCACCCCACCAACGAGGCCGGCCAAACTGAGCCTGTACAAAGCTAAAGCTGCTGACATCAAGGGCATAAGTCTTATAGCGTTTATTTGTAAAATTACGAACAAATCCAGCGACTTCCCAACGATCATCTTCACCGGCAATACTAATCCGAGCATTCATAACGACATAAGATTCGCCAATAGTACTTGGGTGATTAATGACCGCAAAATTAACCTTGTCCTGATACGCACCATCCACCTGTATAGACGCCAAGCCAAAGGGGACATCCCATGAATAACGAGCAATACCATTAAGCGTAAAATCCGGAGCCATCGGCATTTTCTGATCTTTTAAGACCCCGTCGGGCATCAAAACATCTTTCGCTTTAGCTTCAAACAGAACGGATACCCCCATACTCAGATCCAGTCCATCCATAGGACTGGCCTTCAATTCAACTTCTCCGCCAATTATCGTAGCAGGTATATTCGCGACACGCTGAGCTAGACCATCAAACACAAAAGCCTGATAATCTTTATAATCATAATAGAAAAATGACCCATTCAGAAATGCTGCGCCATCAAAAAGATATCCCTTGGCTCCGACCTCATAATCAATAAGCTTTTCACGTCCAAAGGGTATAGCTGCAGCAAAGTCAGGCTGGTATTGTCCAGAAAACCCAGCCCCTTTGGATCCTTGTGAAACCCCGCCATATAACATCCAGTTATCGTCAGGACGATACTCCAAAACGGCCTTGAAATCAAACAAGTTATCTGTAGACTTAGCATCAAACTGGGTCACAGCCCCAGGTAAGGCAAAGAAACCAAATGGATCCAAGACAACAGTATTCCGCCACGAATGGTCCACCTTGTCGCGCGTATACCGAATACCAGCTATTGCTGTCAATTTATCCGCAATATCATATTCAATCTGGCCGAAAGCAGACACAGCTTCTTTATTTTGGGACCAAAGAGAATATGTATTAAAACTTAATCCATCAGCAGTCCCGGTAATGCCTGTGAAGTTACTACTATCCCAGATTTTACTTCCATAATCACCGTTAATTTTCAGATAGTTAGCCCCTAAAAGCCACCGCATATTATCTGTTTCACCGTTAGCCCGCAATTCTTGCGAGAAGGTTTCAACATCAGCCGCAGTGGCAAAGTTGAGAAGCGGATTTGGAGAGCCTTCGGCATCCTCGGCATAATTCTTTTTAGACTTTCGGTAGTCGCTCACGCTAACGACCGTGAAACTGTCAAGGTCCCAACTTACGTGGAGACCAGCACCATATACTTCCCGGTCCAGAAAACCCTCATAATCACGCTCACCATCCAGTGGATCATCACTAGGGGGTTTGTATCCAAAAACATCACAACCGTTACAGGTTCCCCATGGGTTTTCATTTGGACCAACTAATTCACCAGTTCCATTGGGGCCCGTTGGCGCAGATACCAACTCAGAGTAAGCCCCCGTTGATTCGTTATCATTCTGAGCGTAATGAGCCTTAAATATTACCTCTATATTCTCTTGTGGTGTGAAGAGTAACTGAGCCCGCAAAGCTGATAAATCTTGTTCATGAGCATCCGTTCCAATGCGGTTTTTTAAATAACCGTCGTGTTTGCCCCTCATCCCTGACAGGCGTATTGCAGTATTATCCCCTAACGGCAAATTGACCGCACCTTCAACTCTTACCTGATTGAACGAACCGACCTTAAGTTTTGCATAACCATTGACTTCATCCGTCGTTGGTTTCTTCGTAATAAAGTGAATGAGTCCCCCGGTTGCATTGCGACCAAACACAATCCCCTGCGGACCTTTAAGTGTTTCAACACGTTGCAGATCAAAAAGCCCAAAATTGGCCGCTGTCAGAGATGCGATATAAGCCTCATCTTCATATATGGCAATCGGGCTTTCATGGTGATCTGCAAAATCATTCTGGTTTATACCCCGAATATTAAACAAGGCAATAGACGGGCTGCCTGACACTGTTGCGACGGTAAGTCCCGGCACCTGAACACCGATATCAGCACTCCCTTCAAAACCCAGTTTTTGAATCTGATCACCCGAAAAAGCCGTCACAGTGACGGACACGTCCCTGAGACTTTGCTCACGCTTCTGAGATGTAACAACAATTTCATCCATTAATAAACTTGTTTTACCCTCCTCTGCAACACTTTCAGCTGCAATAAGGGCCATTGGAAACACACAAACGCCACAAAGAAACTTAATACCAAATTTAGTCATTTTCCTCTCCTTAAATAATTATACAATGTATATATTTGGTTGTTGCAATTTTGGTTCAACATTAAAACAACAGCACAATAACCCTTACTCCACCCAAAATAACGTGCCTTTTTCGCTGCTATGCAACAGGTCCGCTTCTCAAGATCAACGCTTGAGTTCGTCTCTAACTTGGTGAGCAGCGACAAGGCCCTGCTCTATTGCCCCATCAATAAAGCCGCGCCAGCCACTAGCCCAATCAGAGTTAGCAAAATGGATATTTCCTTGTTTTTTTTGTAGATCACCTATGAATTTAGACATTTGTCCAGGCCGAGAAACAGCCCATACTCCCTGCGAATAAGGGTCTTCATTCCAACCATATCCAAAAGCTTGATCTACACGAGCATCAGGCAAAAACTTACGGACCGCCGCCTCTACGTCGTCAGTGTCATTCATGTCCAGAGTATCGGTACTGGGACCAAATGCGATCAGGTGAGTTTTTCCATGTTTCACACCATCCCACAACACATAATTCATGGGAGCTTTGCCGCCAGGCGCCCACCCTCCAAAGACTGGATATTCCTTATCTAGTTGAATATGAACTTTGGTTCCTTTTCCCGCATGGGTTTGTCTGGATGCATCCAGTTTTCCCTTAAGCAAGGCCGGTGAAAACTCTACATCCTTCAGTACATTCATGGGAAGGGTACAAATGAGCGATTTAGCGGTAAGGCGCTCCCCAGCATCAGTAATCACCTCAACCCCATCCTCCAACTGACTGATCTTGCGCACAGCCGTGGACAATCGTATATCAGACTTGGAATCACCAGCAATTTTTTCCAATAGAACCTTTGTGCCCCCTTTTATTTTGTAACGCATAGTAACATCGTTAAACCCGGTACCCGTGTAACCCGATAGAGCAAACATCTGCATTATGCTAATCCAGGAAACCTGTTCTGGCGGAGAAGAGCCCAAAGTCGTCAGCAACGTGTCGAGGTAGATTTTTTCAACATCTGATGCTACAACGCTGTTGAGCTTATCCTGTAAGGAATATATATCTTCCTTGACCCATCTATCATCCGCAAAAGGGCGAGAGGGACGAGGTATAATATCATAAGCATTCTCGAAATAACGGGACATGAGACTTTCAAATTCACTATAATTAGCCCAGATTTTCGACAATTTTGTTTTGTGACGATTTCCTTGATAGTCAAGGTAAATAATATCTTCCGCTATCGCACCAAATGTTTCTTCAAGTTCAATGCCATAACGGTCAATTTCCGACCAAACATGGGCCTGATGCCAGTGCACCCAAGTACCCCCCAAATCAGTCATTTCACCCGCAAATTCAGCCGTAAATGTACGCCCCCCCAGTCGGTTCCGAGCTTCTAAAAGCGTAATATCATACCCTTGCAACCCAAGCTCTCGCGCCGCAGTCACACCACAGAACCCACCACCCACAATAATCACATCTGCATGATTCTTGTTTTTCCGTGGTTTCACCTTTTCCTGTCCACGCGACATGGCGGCTGCCGACGTCGCCATGACCGAAGCGGCTGCCACCGAGGCACCGGCACCGACTGCCATAAGCTTTCGCCTGGAAATATTACCCGCTTTTACCTTGCCCTCAGCTTGCGAAATCTTGTTCTTATCATTTTCTTGATCTGCCATTGCCTAATCCTTTATTGCGTATAGTTGAATAAATCACTTAATGATACCTATGGCTGAATGAATATATTAAGGGGACGTCAGAGTTTTGAGAAAACAAATCAAGTCCTCTCGTTTCCTCTCCTTTTTAAGACCAGAAAAGGCCATGCCTGTACCCCGAGCATATTTTTGAGGTGATGTCAAAAATTCATCAAGCGTCTCTGATGTCCAAATTATGTTTAATTCCCTTAGCGCCCGCGAATATTTAAAATCAGGAAAACTACCCGATTTTCGACCGACCACACCGTCAAGGCCTGGCCCCACCTTGCCGCCTTTGCCTTCAATGGCATGACAGGCCACACATTTTTTAAAAATCTTCGCACCTTTTTCTGGGTTACAGTCGGCATAAGCAGTATTAAAACTAACAGTCACCGCAATAAGAACAATTAATGGTGAGAACACCCAACTACTCAAATTATTATATTTAATTACACTCATCCCTTGAACCTCCTTAATAATATACTTTATGCCGTCATTTGACGGTTAATTCAAGGGAATACAATAATATTAATACCTATGTATTATGGTTTTGATACCTAAGTATAATAAGTTTGAAAAAATGAAAGACTTTAGTAAGAGGTAATGGTATGGACGGTCCCCATCCGGCATCAAGTGTGCCATAATGGAGTATCGTTTAACCCATTGACAGGAGGACCATCCACGATGAACATTACCTCTGTTTCCACTAATATCACCTGTTTATTCTCCGCGTTAAATACGCGGATGTTAACAAATCATGTGGGTTACTTTTGCCTTGCCTATTAACAAGGCCGTCAAAATAAGAACTGAACGACTACCGACTGATGTCGGTAGGTTCATCTGGTGTATGTTGCTCAATATAGTTCATAATAGTCTCATTTGTAACATTGCCTGATGTTGTGCAGAAATATCCACCCGCCCAGAACCGCTGCCCCCAATAGCGTTTGCGAATATCAGGAAATTCCTGCAGTATCCGCCTTGAAGTGCATCCCTTAACCCGCCGCATGAAGTCACTCACAGAATGCTTAGGCGGTATCTCCACAAACATATGGATGTGATTGTCAGACAGACCCCCCTTGATAATCTTCACGCCAAGTTGCTGGCATATCTGTCGGGTTATATCACGGATAAGCAATCGCATTTCAGGTGTCAGGACTTTATACCGATATTTGGTGATCCAAACGAGGTGATATTGATTATGGAAAACTGCGTGGCTGGCTTTCGTGTATGTCATTCTATACTCCCAAAAAAATTTCACCTCTTCGAGCCGATCCTTTTTTGGGAGTATAGAATGACTAAAGCGATTCTGGACTAAAGTCCAATTCTACCGACTAAAAGTCGGTGGTTTAAAACCGAAGGCTTGGAAAAATCAACAATAATTTCCAATGATAATGCTCTACCCGGCAAGGGCGTACTCCATCAATCTATCAAGAACCTCTTCCTCCAGTTGGTCAAATTCTGGATGCCAGGGTTTTCCATAACCGATAAATACAACTAGGCCTTCAATCTGTGCAGCCATTAGGGTTGCACGAACTTTAGCTTTTGAAGTTGAAATCCCGGGATTTGCAGCAATGATTAATAACTCGATCTCATGACGATGGCGGACATACATGGCATCAAGAGCGTCTCTGGCATCGTCGTCTCGTATTGATAGCGCCCATAATTCACAGAAGAATTTTGTGGTGTCAGATGTCAGGCAATCTGTTATTAAATATTTAAGAACGTCCTTTAAATTTTCGTTACAACCTTTTTTATTATTACTCAAATTTTCAAAAAGTTTGACATAATAATAGGTGTCCAAGGTGTAATTTACGGTTTCCAGCAAAAGTTCTCTTTTAGTTGCAAAATAATGCTGCAGAGTTTTAAGGTGGATATGTGCTTTTTTTGCTATGCGCCTGAGAGTAAAATCAGGATAGCCATCCTCAATAAGGGTATGGCGGGCAGCTTCCAAGATTGCAATGCGACGTTCTGCTCTTCTCTCTTCGCGGATTGTGCGGCCTTTTTTCTTGTGATTATTTGAAATATTTTGGAATTCTTCTTTGTTCATTTAAAGTCGTCCTGATAGCCTCAACAGTTTAGCAGCGGTGTAATATGTATCCTGTTTTCATTTATACTACCAGTATCTTTTTCTCAGGGGGTGGGAAATTCCCCATCCCCTACTATTTTACTGCAAACCTCAAAGGCGTCTACCCGTCACTCATGCCTTTGAAGAAAACACCCTCCCCCCGCGAAAGCCTTACTTGCGAATAGGCTTCCTTTATCAGTATTGTGTGTCTCTGTCTTACCGTAACATTTTATAAGGTAATGCAGACACCTCGACTACTTAGATGGGCTGAGTTGCTGGTGTACATTGTTCGAGACAACGAGACCTTGCTCTATAGCACCATCGATAAACCCACGCCAGCCATTAGCCCAGTCCGAGTTGGCAAAATGTATGCGCCCTTGTGCTTCTTGAAGAGGGGCTAGGAATTTAGACATTTGTCCTGGACGAGACACGCACCAAACGCCCTGCGAATAGGGATCATCATTCCAGCCATATCCAAAAGCTTGTTCAACACGAGCATCAGGTAAAAACTTGCGGATCGCAGCTTCTACTTCTTCAGTGTCATTCATATCCAAAGTTTCGGTACTTGGGCCGAAGGCGATCAGGTGAGTTTTTCCATGTTTTACACCATCCCAGAGAATGAAACTCAACGGGACATCAGGTCCTGGCGCCCATCCGGAAAATACAGGATATTCCTTATCCAGAACAATATGCACTTTCGTGCCATGTCCCGCATGGGTCTGCTTGGATACTTCGAGTTTCGGTGCCAGCAGAGCCGGGGAAAAATTGATATCTTTGAGCACATTCAACGGCACAGCGACAACAACGGCACTTGCTGTCAAGCGACTGCCGTCATCAGTCAAAACTTCGACCCCATCCTTTATCTGGCTTACCTTCTGTACAGGGGTAGAGAGTCGGATATTGATATCAGCATCAGCTGAAATGGAATCTAGCAACACCTTCGTACCACCCTTAATTTTATAGCGAACGATGGCATCATTCATGACGGCCAAATTATATCCGGTAAGAGCATACCAACGTAATAAATCGACCCAAGAAATATCCTTCGCATCCGATGATCCGCTGATCGTAAATAATGCATCAAGAAGAATTTTCATCTTGGGTGCCAGTTTTGTACTATCGAGCTTTTGTTGAATAGAATAAACATCGGCCTTTACCCACCCATCGTCGCTGAACGGGAGAGCAGGGCGGGGCATAATTTCATAAGCTCCTTCGAAGAAGCGAGCGGTTGATGCCTCTAATTCACCCCAGATCTCCGACGCTTTGGCCTCTCCGCGTTTACCATCATAGTCGAGATAAATAATATTTTCAGCAACCGCACCGCGCGTTTCTTCCAGTTCCATGCCATATCGGCGTATTTCCGCCCACACATGGGGTTGCAACCAATGCACCCAAGTCCCCCCCATATCTGTCATTTCACCCGCAAATTCAGTGGTAAACGTACGACCGCCTAACCGATTGCGTGCTTCAAGTAATGTCACGTTGTAACCCTGATGACGTAGCTCACGAGCAGCGGTAACACCACAAAATCCACCTCCAATGACAATAACATCGAGCCCGTTCGACTTTGCTGCTTGTCCATCCACCGACGCCGATGCTGCAGACACCGACCCTGCAACTGATGCGGCCAGCACAGTAGCGCCCGCAGTAGTCATTAATTCGCGGCGAGATACCTTAGATCTGCTTGTCGGGTGGTTCTGTCTTCCGTTTGTTTTATTACTATTAATATCTTTATTGTCTTCAATTTCACACTCCTATAACCCTGATGGTTTGTTTGGATTTAAAAAAATAACTTTATTCAGCTTGCTCGGCTTTATCTGTCCAGAAAAAGCCGAACGCGAGCCTTTAGCATATTTCCATGGTGCCGTAAGTAATAGATCAAGGTTCACCAACGCTTGGAATAGATCGAACTTAAGAACACATACTGACAGTGCTTTATGAAAAATAGCAGATCGCGTATTTTCTTAAACGGTCAGTCTGACGCCATGTTCCTTTATAGCCTTTAGGCAGAATGAAGGAGTCACCGGCACCAAATCGTTCTGATACTCCATCACAGACCAATTCCACTTCACCATCAATCACTGTTATGAATTCATCAACAGGATAGCCATCAATGAATACCTCTGCCGGTGTACGGCACTCCCAAATTTGTGCAATAAATTTTCCGTCCGATGAAGTGTGAATAACATGATTAGCCTCATCCACTTCTCCAGATACAATCCAAGACGGATCAATGGCGTTACACGGGGTCATGTCTTCAAATTTTATAGAAATTGCATCGGTTACAATAAACATATTAAATCTCCATTGGTGTTTAAGTAGTGTTAACAAAAATTATCTAAATGACGACCTTATTAACGGCAATATATAGTTCATTAATATTAGAACTGAGTCTCCCTATTATCTTCTCCAAACTGAGAAGGCTTTTGTTGTCCGTCACTTGACGGCATTAATATACTTCAAAATATAATTTGTCAATCACATCTTTTATTTTGTCAACACTGGCAAAGGCCGTTCCAGTCTTCCATAAGACGTTTTTTGCAATAAAAACATTCCATTACACCTCTATGAAACTGCTTTAATTATATCGTTCAATCTCATCCTGTATAAAATTCAGTTAACGAAGGGCCATGATAAATTAAAAAAATAATGAAAAGACATCTTGACCCCTTTACGAGAGAAAAACGAATAATAAATTCCAGCCATTAAAGACAGTCCAAGTCCGCCCCATAACCAAATCATCATGGGAAATTTCTTAATCACAATATTATATTCCTTCTCCTGCCCTGCCATGTCATCCGCCACAAATTGACCATTTTTGTCAAAGTCTAGGTAATTTATCGCTGGTAGCCACACCTGCAAATCATAGGTCAGCCCCCTGTATATATAGGGGTTGAGCATATGCCCCCCATCTCTGGACATACGGGCAAAACGATAATCCACGGCCTCGCAATATTGCCGTATGGGCCCCACATCCCCCGCCATCGGCACACGCTTATCCTGATAAAGGGTCTGTCCCTGTCCCAAAATATCTTTTCCATCACTCAACATAAGTTTAAGGTCCGTCACGGCGCGAAAATAATCCTTTTGTTCATAACTGCCCACGGGGCGGCTAATCTGAAGACTATATTTATCCGAGATTTTAACGAGCTTGTCATAGGCCGCAGGAAAGGACAATTTCCGGATGGTGTTGCTGTCGAGTATGGTCGCGCATAATCCCGAAAAGAGGGCAATCATAACCCCCATATGAATGAGGCCAACGGGGGCAATATAATTGAAATAGACCCTTTCCTTACCCCGCCGCACGCCGATGGGAAGGGAGTATAAAAGGCTTGAAATGCTAAAATAACCCACCGCACCAAGCAACAGATTAAGCGCATAAAAATTCCGTCGCGTATCCCCCGATGTCACCCCCTTCCCATCATAGAAAATTTGTAACGGCTGGATAAATTCCGCAAGCCAAAAGCTCAGCAGAACGGCCCCAAGGGATATAAATATGCGATGCAAAAATCGGCTTAAAGGTAAAAAACGATGGCCGCCAAACAAGGCCGCGACAAATACGAGCGGAACCAGAAGCTTATTCACGCCGAAATTATCCACGGTCCATCGTTCATGTTGTAATTTAAGCAAATTAACGAGATCCGGCGAACTCACATTCGCAATCAGTGCAAAAAAAATCGGTGGCTTGTCCTTTGGCACATCATACAACGCCCGCAGATACGCTTCTCCAAGAAAATAACAACCCACCAAACCAATGATAAAAAAGCCCCATATGGCCGCCTGTATCATCACACGAGATTCCGTTACCCGGACAGTATTTCTGCATGTCCTACGGGTGGACAAAATCAAAGACCCAAGCGCCACCAATAGAAGTGTTGCTGCCACGAAAGCCAGCAACATGACCGATGTTTCCCCTAAATACCGATGAGAGCTGATCAATTCACCGTTTCGCGTGACCAACATGGAACCAATGGCCGCCGCCGCCACAAGGATACTCAAAAAAGGCAATATTCTTGCGTGTGCCCCATCATGTTGATAGGCCCGCAAACCATGAAGATATGCGGTAAGCCAGCACCAGATCACGAAGGATGCGGTCTGTACCGGGTCCCAATGCCATATCTGACCATAAAAATAATCTTCATAGGCCCACCACATGCCGCTGACCAATCCGGCCGATAGCACGACCCAGGCCCAGCGGCTATATCGCAGGGAAATTTCCTTCCACGGCCCCCGTCCCTTGACCAATGCCTCCACCGCGGCCCCAAGCGGGGCGAGTAACAAGAGATAAGTTATGAAAATCAACGGCGGATGAATAGCCATCCAGAATTTTGTCAGATGGGCATTCATTCCCTGATAGGGCGCATGGGTGAATTGTGCGGAAGTTGTTAAATTAAACGGAGACCAAATAATGATGCCAACAGCAAAAGGAATCCCCACAAGGATCACAGCGGCCACAGTCCAATCAGAATAACGATAAAGAAGCAGACAAAGGACAGACAGGAGCAGGCTTAAGAACAATAACGTTCCTTCCTCCCCACCCCATAGACTTGCAAGCTTCAGGTAAAGTTTTAAATCCGGCCCGCTATAAAGCCATACATAGGCATATTGGAAATGACCAAAGGCCAGATGGAAACATAAAGACAGGGTTAGACCCAATAGGACAAGTAAATTAATCAACAATAATTTGGGGCGATATTTTGGGTAAAATAACGCCCCTAAAAGCAGGAACAGCGGCAGGAAACTACCGACAATTTCCACCCCCTGTCCCATCAGAAATATACTATTGATTAGTTTTCCCGCACTTACTTTAATGTCTCCCTGTGGATCATGCGCAAGGTGATCAGACTTTGGTCGCCGCAGCCTTTAGGAAGGAATATTTGACCCAGTTTTTTCATAGTTTCTGCATCATAAGTTGCCAAATCACATGCAGCACCACCCACATAAACTTGTGATCCATCGCTAGAAATATTAACCGCATAATAGGTATGATCTTGGTCTATCCGCTCAATAAGGCTATGTGTTTCTAGGTCAATCTTACTCAATTGCGTGTAGGTGGCAAAGGCATGTTTTTTGTTAGGGCTGACCACAGTAGAAAATATCACAACGGCCGTATTTTCAAAATCATTGATTTCATATTTACCCGTATCCAGATCCAATGTTAATAAGCCGGTTTTATAGGCTTCGGGGTCATCCGCAGCCTTGTCAGTTTGTACAGAGAATACTGCTGTGGAGAATATGTCCGTCTGATCCCACAGAGGCCAGAAAGACAATACATCAGGCACAGAACGGTTTTTCAATTCCCAGTTACGAAGCGGCAAGGTTTCGACAATTTCACCGTTCTCAGGATTCATCTTATATATATCAAATCCAAGAGCATATAACCATTTATCATCCGTCGATTTCATGAGCACCTGAATACGGCGGGGAGCATCGAATGTACGAATAGGCTTGGCACCAATACCTGATGACGTATCATAAACCGCAATGCGTGGGGGTAGTTGTTTATATTCAGACAGCTTAATCTGTGTTGACAATTGATAGACATATAGCTCTTTACCATCACCGCTGATATCAAAAGCAAAAAAGCCCTGCCGTCTGATATCACCTTCTATAAAATCGGCACGGAAGACCTGTTCCCCGCTATCGCTATCGAGGCCGACCAGCGACTTCATACCTTTGGTTAAAACATAAATAACCTTGCCATCCGGGGATGGTGTAATAGAATAAACCGTATGGCCAGAATCTGGTATTTTAAGGCTGCGTACTACTTTTTGTTTTTTCATATCTAGGATATGGATATAACCTGGTTTACTTCCCGTAACTAAATATTCCGTCGTTTCCGCCTTCGCGACAAAAGACAACAGAAAAATACCCGCCATTAAAATTATTATTTTACGCATCATTATTTCCTGTCAAAGTTACCGTTTTGGGAAAACCGTATTGAGTTGACGCCAATCAGACCCCGCATTGGCTTTATCCATGTCCCAGTCCGGGTATGTATTCATCACATCCGGCACTTGCGCGGGCCACCAACAAGGGTCAGAACAGCCATAAAGGTCGGCTTCCATAGGTTGACACAAAGATGCAACCCCGCCAAAGGCATCCACTTCCCATCCAGGGTCCATGGTGGACGCACAACCCGCCACGCTTTGCATGGCCATGACTTCCATTTTGCCATCTTTATCAGATGCGGATGCGATGGCATGCGCTTTCATATTAATCGGTTTTAAATGCTTCATGTGGTTTCTCCCATATCAAGGGGGTTAAAAGTGCGGTTGGTATTCAGTAGCGTACGCGGACTGACATGTTGCTCAAAATAGCGGGGGTTATCCTGTAATATTCTGGTGTAAACCCCGATCCCGAAATCAATCCAGTCCCGCATTAAATCACAATAATGATAGGTTGGTTTATTTATATCATCATAGGTGGCATAGGATTCGTGATAGCAACCACCTGAACAAAGATTTCTGATCCGGCAGGTGTCGCACCACGTGCCATCACGGTCAGCACGCCCTTCGAGGAACGCGCCAAGCTCTTTCTTTTTAATGCCCGTATCCACATCACCGTATTTATCAATATTCGAGCCAGTGAAACGATGGCAAAGATTTAGGCCACCCTCGTGGTCCACAGCAAGAAGTCCGATTCCCGCCCCGCAAGGCAGGGCTTTTTTCGTCCCTTCATACAGGTCGGTCATCATCTGATGCATGTTGGAGAAACCGTTATTGCGGCCTTCGAGGGCTTCGCTTAAATAATGTTCCCCCAGCGTCTTCATATTCTGAAACACCTCATGCAATTCTTCATTGCTGAGATTAAACAGGGAAATATCACCGGACGTTACCGGTGCAAAACCAACCTCGGCAAAGCCCAGGTCATATTTCAAATGATTATGGATATGAACCACATCCGTAACGCCAGCGGTCAGCGTCACCCGTGCCCCCACGGGCCGGGCCGTATAACGCTCCAACAACATTTTTGCTTTTCGGGATACCACATCATAGGTCCCTTTACCGCCAATGGTCTTGCGGTTCTTGTCATGAATGGCCTTGGGGCCGTCCATACTGATGGCAATGCCAAACTTATGATCATTCAGATAATCAATAATATCTTCGGTCAGAAGCGTGGCATTGGTGGTCATGGAGAAGTCAACTTTTTTACCAACTTCCGCGCATCGCGTCTCCGCATATTCTACAGCTGCTTTAATCAAACCCATGTTGCTCAGGGGCTCACCGCCAAAGAACACCACATTAACCCGATCACGGCTTTTGCCTTCTTCCAGCAACAGATCAATGGATTTCTTTGCCACATCAAAGCCCATCAATTCGCCCTTGGCTGGCGTGGTGAGGTCTTCTTTGTAACAATAAGTGCACCCAAGATTGCATCCCGTATTCACATTCAAAATAATAGTGCTGAGGGGGTAATTTTCTATCTTAATTTTTTGGCTATCGGGGCGGATAACATTATCCCCCTTGATAATTTCCATTTCAAGGAAGTCTTCCACCACATCAAATATACGGTCTGGTTCATATCGCCCATCAAAGCACGCTTCCATATCAGCCTGACTGACAATATTCTTTTCCTTAAACAGGTCAAGAACATCGCCTGACATCTCATCCAAATCAAACAGTGATGTGGTCGGAATATGGAATAATATTCGCTTGTCCCCCACATGAACATCATGGGAATTTTGCGGTATATACTGCAATCCTGTGGTCATTTATTTTCCTGTGTTAACGTACTGGTGGCTGATTCCAACGTTGTACGGTCACGATTAAATGTGCGTTGCCTTTTACGAGCCGGTCTCCATCTTTGACATTGGCTATTATTCTTAAATTACCCGCGTTGTTGGTGGCATATTTCCGTTTAGGGTTTGGCCCAGCACCAGCGGGCATAAAATTACCCTGTTGATTAATGGTTCCGGCAAATTCAGCATCTTTCATATGTTCGGCTTCCTCGTCAAAAGAAACCGCATTCCATTCTGCCGGCATGATACCGATTTTAATGTCATCATCGCTACCGATTTTACCGTCTTTGCCCTTCATATAAGCCACAGCCTCAAACTGAGCGGTGACGGGTGGGGTTGTCCCGCCGCCCACACGGGCAATGGTCCATTCTGGATAAACCCGAACGGAATCAACCATATCATAGACTGTAATTTCTGTTTCCGCTTGCCCCACAGCGACTTTATAAGAGCCAGAAACTAAATCCTTATTTGCAATGATATTTAAGGTAACCGATGTTTTATTTCGTTTAATAACTTTGACAGACAGCCCTTTATCTGCAGAGATTTTCTTGTTCAATCCTACGCCGTGCAGGGTTATTTTTTTATTCTCGCCAAGACGAATATAATCGGAAGACTTGATTAAAATTTGGGCCTTAGAGCCTTTTATACGCACAGCTTTAAACTCGCCACCCATGTCATAGTGGGCAGCCTCGTACCAACGGCCGATCATTTGATCTCCATCTTCTGAAAGGGCGTAAACTTCACGGGTTTCTACGCCATTTAAAGCTCCTGACCCCCGCCATTCATACCCCGTATAGATGACTGACTTGCTGTCCCCTGACAGGGCATTGCCGTCCATATCATATAAATCATACTCGGCTTTAAAATAATCTCCGTCTTTCAATACAGTCATTACGCCCTGATAATCGCCAAGGCCGGGACGATGACCCGCCACCCGCCAAGACCCCACAGGACTTTTATGTTCTGCGGTTTTCCATTTATCCCAATCATCATTTTGAAAGGGATAGAGAGAAGCCAGTTCTTTATAGGTTTTTGTGGTAACTTCCTGCCACCAGTAACGATCCCGAGAACGGGCATGATATTCTAATGAAGGAAACTGACCTGCATGGAAATGCATATGTTTCAACCAGTCATCAGCCGTTCTACGTTGCAGGCCATATCGGGCATTAGTGTGACAACGTCCACATAGGGCATCCAAATCATCATTTGGGGCAACATCAATAAAATACGCGCGATTTTCAATGGCATAACGAAAAGGTTCCGCTTCCTGCGGTGTTAAGCCATACTCCGCAGAAAGATATTTGATTATGGCAAAACGTTCATCATCCTCAAGCTCAAGGCCATGAACATGCTGCATACGAAATATGGTCATATCCCAGCCTTCGGGCGTTTTGCGCACATCTGATATACGGGAAAGTCCACCATCATCACCTTGTTCATGGCAAGCCGCACAATAATCATTAACCAATGTCTTACCGCTTAAACCATCCGCCAATACTGGTGTTAGGAATGCGGATAGCACAAAAAACATTAACCCTGATACAAACAGATGTATTTTCCCAGACATGAAATTTCCCATACTTTGATAATATTATATATTGATAGCATTGAAGACGAAAGCCTTTCTGTCAAAGCAAAAAGGCTTTCGTCATATAGTTACTTAGAAATTATACGTCAAATTCACGCCCCATGTACGGGGCCTACCATAATATTGCTCCGTGAGACCAAACAGACCTCCATTTTCCAACGTCCCTGACAGGTCAAATGTCTGTATAATATATTCCTTATCAGTAATATTCTTCACGAAGAAGCGCAGGCTCCAGTCTTGATCTGACGGCAGATAGGTGATTGATGCATTACCAACAAAATACCCATCATTTAACAAAGACTCCGTACTAAGCAGACCAAAATTATGCTTTGAACGATATTGACCATCAACCTGAAGGGCGATTGCGCCGGGGCCAACCGGGAATTCATGACGGATCAAACCATTTAAATTCCACTTTGGCGTGTTTACCGGTTGAATTTCTTCTCCTGGCAATATTGCCGCTACCGTACCTATCTCTGTATCAACATCAATGCTGATACCAGGAACATTTTTCACCTTGGCATCAATATAGGCTATGCCGAACTGGACATCCATACCCTCTGTCGGGTTCAGTTGAAGCTCAAGCTCAAAACCCTTGTTTTTAGCATCCGCATTCAGCGTAAAAGTGTCCAACCCAATGATAGAAAAAGCCTGATAATCATTATAATCATAATAATAAGCCGCACCATTCAAACGTGCGCGACCTTCTGCGAAATCCCATTTGAAACCAACTTCAAAAGCATCGAGCTTTTCTGGTCGGTAATTCATAAAGGCATCCGTCACAAAAATATCTGTAGGGAAAAGGGGCGCATTAAAGCCACCTGATTTCACACCCCGGTTCCAGCTGGCATAAAATAACGCATTTTCATTGGGGCGATAATTTGCCTGTGCCCGCGCCGACCAGTTTTTATCATGACGCTTTCCACTGTAGGGAGTCAATGCATCGCCAACTTCAACAGCATTGGGATCAAGACCATTAACAGTAGCATCAGGATATAAATAAAGAACATCGCGGTAGAAATGATCTTTCTTTTCATCAATATAACGGAAACCGCCAATCAAGCTTACCTGATCATTTAATTCAAATTCAACCTGACCAAAGAGTGACCATGTTTTCACATTTGTCTGATAAGGATTCTTAAGGCCATTAAAGCCAAGCTCTTCAACAGTAGCATCAAACAAACCAGATAGAAGACCCGGAGCAACGGCGCCATTAGTATCATCAATATCCAAATCCATATAATAGAAACCAGTCACCCATTTCATGTTATCCGTATCACCAGACAGGCGCAACTCTTCGGAAAATTGCTTGGCATCCGTCGTACTAAATAGATGGAAATAAGGCACTGGAGAGGCATCAGAATCCTCCATATAATTGCGTTTCACAGACTGGTAATCCGTAATGCTGGTCAATTCCGCCCATTGCAAATCCCAATTTAATGTGCCGCTAAACCCATAAGTCTTCAGCCTGTTATGACCTTGCAAATCATAATCCCCCGCAAAAACATCTCCGTCATTATCCAGATAATTATCCAGGTTGGTGATCGGGATCGTGGGTGTTAAAACACCATCTGGATTTTCCGCGGATACATTTTCAAAGAATCCTGTACGAATATCCTGTTGACCAAAACGGGCATTTAATAAAATCTCAACATCCTCGTTCGGCGTGTATAGAGCCTGCACACGACCGGCAGATTCATTGGCATTATTCAGCTTGCGATCCGGTTGCAGGCGGTTGGTAACATAACCCTCGCCCTGATGGGTGGAGAATGACGTGCGTACCGCAAGCTTGTCATTCACAGGCAGATTTATCGCGCCCTGGAACTTAACCCTATTAAAACGACCATAAGTTACACTGCCATAACCGCCGAATTCCTGATCAGGTTTTTTCGTGACATAATGAACAAGACCGCCAGTAGCATTACGACCAAATAAAGTCCCTTGCGGACCACGCAAAACCTCGACCCGGTCAATATCAAACAATAAAAATCCCGCGCCGGACATCTGAGAAATATAAACCTCATCCACATAAATCGCTACCGGGCTTTCAACATTGGTGGTAAAGTCATTATTGGCCACCCCGCGAATGCCAATGGAATAATTGGCTTCACCGTTCGGCTGCATGGTACTGACCCCCGGGGCCATAGCGGTGACTTCCTGCGCATTGGTATAGCCCATAGTCTTCAGCTGTTCCCCAGAAAAAGCAGTGATGGAAATACCCACATCCTGTGCGGACTGGGCACGTTTTTGCGCGGTCACGACAACTTCGTCCATCAGCACCTGAGCTGAGGCAGATTGCACAATCGCCAATACGGCCATCAATGCACCACCAGCCAGCAAACGTCCTCTGTGTGCTTTTATTGAATTTTTGGTGTATTTAGTCATCCCAGCATTTATTTTAATGTGATTTAGTAAACTGTAGCCACAGCACATGATACAACTCTCCAATAGAGATGCAGATTAAATTCCACTATAACTCTCTATCAAAAATACCCCTCCCCCCCCACAGAACAACCTAGACATAGGTATTAAGGTGTAATGAGACCTCTAATACTATAGTATTATAGAAGGTAACCCATCGTACCAAATTCTGCGTTAGTTCCCCATGAAACCCGCATAAACCCAAGTAATTTAACGCCCTTTCGTTGAATTATTTGGATATACTCTAATGCTAAAGTCTAATTCCCCAACAGGCGCTCTCATGTAATAATCTAGTTTAGAAATATGGAATTTATGTCCTCATTTAATTTACCGTACTATCGGGGCCACATAGCAAACTTTGGGAGCTAGCGAATGACAACAACACATCCAGAAAACTTAAGCGAAAAAGCACGGGACTTTATCTCTAGCCCCCGTAAAATGCTCTTGAACGGGCAATGGACAGATTCAGCAAGCGGCAAGACCTTTGATACCCTTGACCCCTCCACGGGCAAGCTTATTGTCAAGGTTGCTGAAGGCGACAAAGAAGACATCGACCGTGCGGTAAAAGCGGCCCGCGCCGCTTTTGATGATGGCCCATGGTCAAATATGAACCCAACCTCCCGCGAGCGTTGCATGCACCGCTTAGCGGACCTGATGGAAGAACATGCTGATACATTGTCAGAACTGGAAGCTTTGGATAACGGTAAAAATGTCGCCATTGCACGTGCTGTGGATGTTCAACTTGCCATTGATTATATCCGCTATATGGCGGGTTGGCCGACTAAAATCGGTGGAGATATTCTGCCCCTGTCGGTTCCCTATGCACCTGATGCGAAATTCCTTGGTTATACTTTAAAAGAACCCGTCGGTGTTGTCGGACAGATTATCCCGTGGAATTTCCCGGCATTGATGTGTGCGTGGAAACTTGGCCCAGCGTTGGCGTCTGGATGTACTGTTGTTCTGAAACCCGCGGAAGAAACCCCCTTGACCGCCCTTTATATTGGTGAACTTATTTGTCAGGCAGGTTTCCCGGATGGTGTTGTTAATATTATTCCCGGATACGGACATACGGCTGGTGCCGCCCTGACCGTACATGAAGCCGTAGACAAAATTGCCTTCACCGGATCAACGGAAGTCGGCAAGATCATTGTTAAAGCTGCCGCAGATACCATGAAGAATGTATCCATGGAGCTTGGCGGAAAATCACCCGCGATCATTATGCCGGATGCGGACCTTGATATTGCCATTCCGGGTGCGGCCAGTGCGATCTTCTTTAATATGGGGCAAGTATGTTGTGCGGGTTCTCGGCTATTCGTACCAGAAAGCCTTTATGATCAGGTGATTGAAGGATTGGCAAACGAAGCCAATGCCATGAAAATCGGTACGGGACTTAACCCGGAAAATATGATTAATCCACTGGTATCACAAATTCAGTTTGACCGAGTGATGGGCTATATCGAAAGCGGCCGCACCGAAGGTGCCGATATTGTCGCGGGCGGTGCCAGAAGTGGTGACGAAGGTTATTTCGTTCAACCAACTGTTTTGGGCAATACCAACCGCGATATGAAGGTTGTTCGGGAAGAGATTTTCGGCCCTGTGGTTTGTGTACAACGCTATAATGACATTGATGAAGTTGCCAAGCTGGCCAATGATACGGTTTACGGACTGGGTGCCAGCATCTGGACTCGTGACGTGGGCAACGTGATTAATATCGTACCAAAAATCAGGGCCGGTAGTGTCTGGGTCAACTGTCATAATATTCTGGATGTGGCCATGCCCTTTGGTGGTTACAAACAGTCGGGCTTTGGTAAAGATATGGGTAAAGAGGCTCTGGATTCATACTTGGAAACAAAATCAGTCTGTATTATGGCATAAGGTCTCCCTACCTTATGCTGAAATTGTTTCCATACTCCGGGCAAGGTTAATCCTTGTCCGGTTTTTTCCTTTCCTCTTAAGCATTCCTTCCTTACAGTAGGCGCTGTAGGCATTCAAGGTCAGGAGAATGATATATGACCGTCATAAAAAAGGCCGTATCATTATCACAAAATGAAAAGAAAGCCGTTGAAGAACTCTATCAGCAGCTTTGCGGTGAGAATACGGACCCTGCCTTATGCCTATTTTTCTGTTCCCCCAAATATGATCTGGACCTGCTGGAACAGGAGCTATTGAACCATTTCGGCGATATTCCACTCATCGGTTGCACCACCGCCGGCGAGATCACCCCCCTCGGTTATCAGGAAAACAGCATCACAGGCGTTGCTTTTCCTAAAGGTCATTTCAGGATTGTCAGTCGCCGCATAGATAAAATAAGCACTTTCAGAATTCAGGATGGCATTGATGCTGGCGAACAACTGATTGCTGACTTAAAGAAGGACATCCCACACGCCAATGGTAATAATACATTTGCTTTCATGTTGATTGATGGCCTGAGCAATGCCGAGGAGCGGGTCACGGCCTCCATAGGCAGTCAGCTGGGTGATATTCCACTGGTCGGCGGCTCTACCGCAGATAACTGGGATTTGGAAAAAACCAGTCTCTTTTTCAAGGACGGTTTTTCACGGGATATGGCCGTCGTCATCCTGATCCATACTGAATTGCCATTTCAGGTTCATTATACCCACCATTATGTGGCTGGGGATGCCAAGGCCGTGATCACCGAAGCCGACTCCATCGCCCGTATTGTTCATGAAATCAACGGCCTGCCCGCCACACAGGAATATGCCAGACTATGCGGCGTGGATGAAAAAGACCTGACAATTTCAGTGTACAGCAATCACCCGATTCTCATGAAAATTGGTGGAAAATACTATTCCCGCAGCGTAGTGGAAGTGAGCCATAAAGAACAAACTATCCGTTTTGCCTGCGCCATCGGCAAGAGGGTTGTCTGTACCATCGCCCGACCCTCTGATCCGATCATCAATCTGGTACGTTTGTTTGAGAAAATAAATACTGACATAGGTCCACTGGATCTGGTTCTGGGCTGTGACTGCGCTGCCCGGAAAATGATCTGTGAAGAGCAAGGCCTGATGGATAAAATTTCTCAGGTTTATGCTGATAATAATGTCATAGGTTTCGTCACATTTGGCGAACAATATAATACCATCCATATGAATAATTCTTTCTGCTGCATTGCCATCGGCATGGGAGAACAAAATGGATAACCATAACCGCCGTCTCACGGACGATGAAATAAAACGGCTGATCATGGAAAATGCCCGCCTTAATAAAACCGTGCGGGTATTGATGGACCGGGTTGAACAGGAAATGGATCAACAACAAGATAGCTTCACCATCTTTCAGACGGCTATTAAGCTTGAAGAAACCGTCAACCAACGCACCAATGAACTGAGCGACCTCAACAGGCGGCTGATGAAGGAACTGGCCGAGCGGGAGAAAATAGAACAGAAACTGCAAATTGCCAAGAAACAGGCCGAGGAAGCCAATAAAAGCAAGACAAAATTCCTCGCCACCGCCAGCCATGACCTGCGCCAACCACTTAATGCAGCAAGGCTATTCACTGGCTCCCTTGCTGACAGCGATATAGGCGCGGAAAATGCCCATTACGTGGCCCGGATCGGCAATTCCCTTGATGCGCTGGATGACCTGTTGAGTATTTTGCTCAATATTTCCCAGTTGGATTCCGGCGGCATCATTCCGAATTTTTGTCATTTCAAGCTACAGGATTTACTGGACAGGATTGTTCCCGACTATATCCAGATCGGGCAGGAAAAGGGGCTTAGAGTCCGTATGGTGCCAACTTCCTGCATCGTCTATAATGATCCGCGACTATTGGAGACTATATTGCGGAATTTCCTCAGCAATGCGATCCGATATACTAATAAAGGAGGCGTCTTAGTCGGCTGTCGCACAAAAGGGAGTAATATCATCATCCAGATAATCGATACCGGAATCGGTATTAAGGAAAATCAGGTTGAAGGTATTTTTGAGGAATTTATTCAGGTCCATGAAGATCATTCTGTTGGGGGGCGCGGTATTGGACTAGGTCTTTCCATTGTGCAAAGAATTTCAAAACTACTGGAAGTCGGCGTCAAGGTGAACTCTACTTATGGCAAGGGTTCATTATTTGGCATTATTCTGCCAAAAGGAGATCAAAAACAGATCACCCAACCCTATGCCGAGAGATCATCTGATATTATCCTGCCGGACAGTCTTGCCCATCGCGTTATTACCGTGATTGATAATGACAAAGATGTTCTGGATGGGATGAAAGCCCTTCTCGGGAAATGGGGTAGTGAAATCATTCCAGGTATCTCAGCCGATATATGTCTGGCTCAACTTATCGAGCAGGACAAAACCCCGGACATTATCATTGCTGACTATCATTTAAATGGGGAAGATACTGGCATCGGAGCCATCAAGGAAGTCCGTGCGGAATTTCCAGAATTATTTCGTAGCCCAATCCCGGCCATTATTATCACCAGCGATCGGGACCCCGAATTAAAGGCTATGCTAGAAACAAAAAACCTGCCCCTGATCTATAAACCAGTAGCAGCCGCGGGGCTGCACGCCCTGATTCTGCATCTGGTCTCTGAAGTTCCAGAACAAAATTGAACATTAACCCTTTCCGGTTATACTCTTGGCGGAAATAACCGCCTGCAAGCGGTTGCTTACCCCGAGCTTGCGCAAAATAGCTGACACATGAGCTTTCACCGTTATTTCGCTGATATCCAATTCGTAAGCTATAATTTTATTTGCCTTACCTTCCGCCAGAAGGTCCAAAACCGCAAGCTGCCGTGGTGTTAAGACATCTATGGTTCTGTTTGATTGTTTTTCATCCCTAACAAAAAAGTTTTTTTCTTCATGGGGCATTATATCAAAAGAGCCCAAAGCCTCGGTTGGAACATAGATATTGCCGGACATCACAAGCCGGATGGCGTTTTTCATCACATCCTGAGAGAAGGATTTAGGCAAATATCCCATAGCACCATATGAAAAACTTTCCCGAACAATATCAACCTGATCCGTTGAGGATACCATGACCACAGGCACAGAGGGCACTTTGCTTCGGATTGATACCAGACAAGAAAATCCATCGGCCCCCGGTAACTTTAAATCCAGAAGAATCAAGTCAAATGCGGGGCCGTCATCCAAGGCTTCCAAGGTTTCTCTGACATTGGTCGTACAGACACATTCAGCATCATGTGAGAATATATCCAGCGCCATCCCTTTTAAGGCTTCCTGAAAAAGGGGATGATCATCTGCAATCAATATTCGTTTCATACTCATAGTGATATAGGAACCCTTAGGATCACATGAAGGCAATTATTATTTAACCATCAGTACTATAGCGCAACTAACCACTCAGACAATTCTTATATTGCGCACGCAGGGCGATTTTCTTGATCTTTCCTGTGGCGGTAAGTGGCATTTCATCCACAATGAATACAGCATCGGGCATCCACCATTTTGCGATCTTACCTTTCAGAAAATCAAGGATTTCATCTGGGGTCAGGGTCTGATCCGGGGCGGGTTTTATCACCAAAATGGGACGTTCTTCCCATTTAGGGTGATAAATTCCAACCACACCGGCCTGCAGCACTTTGGGATGACCCACGGCCAGATTTTCAATATCAATGGAACTGATCCACTCCCCCCCGGACTTGATCACATCCTTGGACCGGTCGGTGATTTTCATATAGCCATATTGGTCGATGGTCACCACGTCACCGGTCGGGAACCAGCCATCCTGATCCAGAATCTTGCCGCCTTCACTCCTGAAATAACTGGCTGTGACCCAGGCGCCGCGCACCCACAGGTCGCCAAAGGCCACTCCGTCGCGTGGGACAGGGTTGCCCTCTTCGTCCAATACCTTGATCTCAAGGCCGAACTGGACCCGCCCCTGCTTGTCCATAATCTCTTCGCGCTGTTCTCTGGGCAGGGCATCCACCTGCGGGGTTGGCGAGGCAATCACCCCCAGCGGGCTGGTCTCCGTCATGCCCCAGAGCTGCACTACCGTGACACCATAAGTATTGAGGAATTTCTCCGTCATGGCACGGGGCACAGCCGAGCCACCAATCATGGTCCGTTGCAAGGCATCCACCTTTTTGCCAGTGTCTTCAAGATATTGGAACAGCATGGAAAAGACTGTCGGAACCGCGCAACAGAAGGTCACCCCTTCATCTTCAATCAGCTCATGAATGCTTGCCCCGTCCATTTTCGGACCAGGCAATACAAGTTTGGCCCCAAGCATCGCCGCCACATACGGCAGACCCCAGGCATTGGCATGATACATGGGCGCGATCGGCATGATGGTATCATAGACAGACAGGCCATAAGCACTATTCTGCGCCGCTGACAGGGCATGAATGATGGTGGACCGGTGGCTATATAACACCCCCTTTGGATTACCGGTGGTGCCACTGGTATAGCAGAGCGATGAAGCGGCTTTCTCGTCGAATGTCGGCCAAATATAGATATCAGTTTCCGCCGCCAGAAGCTCCTCATAACAAAGTATATTCGGCAGGCTGGTTTCCGGCATATGATCCCGGTCGGTCAGGATAATGAATTTTTCAATACGCCCAAGCTCCGGAAGAAGTTTTTCCACCAGCGGCACAAAGTCCAGATCAATAAACAGCACCCGGTCTTCCGCATGATTGATAATATATGATATCTGCTCATCAAAAAGACGCGGGTTTGTCGTATGCAGAACGGCCCCCATACCGGAAACACCGTAAAACAGCTCAAAATGACGATATGTGGTCCAGGCCAATGTCCCGACCCGGTCTCCGGGTTTAATGCCAAACTGATTGATCAGCGCATTGGCCAGTCGTTTAGACCTTTTTTCCGCTTCAACGTAGGTATAACGGTGAACGGGACCTTCTACAGTACGGGTCACAATCTCCATATGGCCGTGATATTCCGCCGCATAGCGGATCAGGGATGAGATCATCAGATCATTTTCTTGCATCAAACCCGGTATTGTCATGAAACTCTATCTCCTGTTTTATAGTATCTTATGCCGTCTTCGTTTCTTGAAGACCCAAGTCATTAATCATCTGCTCACGCATTTTGAATTTCTGTATTTTTCCGGTAACGGTCATGGGGAATTCCCTCACAAAGCGCACATAACGGGGAATCTTGTAATGGGCGATCTGGCCTTTGCAAAACGCCCGCATGTCATCTTCCGTTGCCTGCTCTCCCGGTTTCAGACATATCCAGATACAAAGTTCTTCGCCGTATTTTTCGTCGGGTACGCCGAACACCTGCGCGTCCTGAATTTTTGGATGACGATAGAAATATTCCTCCACCTCACGAGGATATACATTCTCTCCGCCTCGAATCACCATATCCTTCACCCGGCCCACAATGTTGCAATAGCCATCATCATCAAGGGTCGCCAGATCACCCGTATGCATCCAGCCGTCCTCATCTATGGCTTCGGCGGTTCTCGTCTCGTCTGCCCAATAGCCTTTCATCACCGAATAGCCCCTTGTGCAAAGCTCCCCGCGCGCGCCGCGTTCCGTGATCCCGCCATTGTCATCAATGATCTTGACTTCCACATGGGGATGAATACGGCCCACTGTGGACACCCGTTTGTCCAATGCATCATCAGTGCTGCTTTGAAAGCTGACCGGGCTGGTTTCCGTCATACCGTAAGCGATAGTGACTTCGGTCATATTCATTTCCGTGAACACCCGCTTCATGACCTCTATGGGACAGGATGCCCCAGCCATAATGCCTGTCCTGAGTGTACTCAAATCATAGGATTTAAGGTCCGGCAAATCCAGTTCGGCAATGAACATGGTCGGCACGCCATGAAGGCCCGTACATTTTTCTTGCTCAACCGCTTTCAAGGTCTGGGCCGGCTCAAACCCCTCGCCCGGAAAAACCATGCATGCCCCGTGAGTGACACAGGTCAGGCTGCCCATCACCATGCCAAAACAATGATATAGCGGTACTGGAATACACAGGCGGTCCTGTTCGGTGAAATTCATGGCCTGCCCGACGAAATATCCATTGTTCAGGATATTACTGTGGGTCAAAGTAGCCCCCTTCGGGGCACCTGTTGTACCACTGGTAAACTGAATATTAATAGCATCATCAGGACTTAAGAAAGCCTGTACAGCCTTCAGCCTGGCAAGGGAGTTCTCCCCTGCTAGCGCCATTACATCATCAAAATTATAAAAACCCGCAGTTTTATCGGTACCTAGCCGAATCAGCATTCTCAAATGGGGCAGCCTTTCCGATATCAGTTTTCCCGGAGGACAGGACGCCAGTTCTGGAGCCAATTCCTGTAACATTTCTATATAGGCGCTGGACTTAAAGCTCTCTGCGGTGATCAAGGCCTTACATTCGACTTTATTAAGGGCATATTCCAGTTCGGACAGGCGGTAAGCGGGGTTGATATTCACCTGTATCAGACCGGCTTTTGCCGTGGCATATTGGGTAATCACCCATTCGGAGCAATTGGGTGCCCATATGCCAACCCGGTCCCCCGGCACAAGCCCAAGAGACAGCAAACCCGCCGCACAGGCGTCTACTTTTTCGGCAAATTGCCCGTAAGTCCAGCGCACCCCCTGATCACAAACTACCAGCGCATCCCAATCAGAATAGTTGAGCACTACCTGATCAAGCATGTCGCCGATCGTCTGATGAATCAGGGGAATATCAATTATCCCTTTTACATAGCTACCATGCACATGGTTGGCTGACTGCGAATTCATTCTTATTTCTCCCTAATAATGGAATAATACGCGCACGCAAGCCAAATAACTATAGGACAAAGGCTTAAGTACACAGGGATTTTACCTCATACTTTAGTATAATATAATCCGTGACCAACCCGCTTATTGAACAGAAACATCCCCTCAATCAGAAATGCCTTCCCCAATAACGTTTTCGAAGTTCAGGGCCTGAAGGGCAGCGCGTAGCAGCATAATACACATTTACAGCACCATTAAATTGACACGCCTGAGGCCCGAATTGCGCTTAAGAGCAATCTTGTCGCCCCTTTTTTAGCCAGCCATAGGTTGGACGGCCCCTGTGTTCTGAGTGTACAGCATCAGCAAAACAAATCACCTCAGAATCTGGCTTATATCTTTGTAACCTCTCATAAGTATCTATGCGGTCGTAGACAGAATACCACGGTTTTAGTTGTGGTTGAATGAGCTATCCAAAGAACAATTCTGAACTTGATTCTGCATCCATTTTTAGTCATTTGTATCAAGAATGGACCCTGCTCGTGAAACAGATGTTTACGTCAAACAAGTTCAGGGCGACGAATTTAAGCAAGACGATAGTCTTATAATAGAACGCGCAGCGGACGTAGACCATAGAACCCCGCCTTTAGGCGGGGATATCTATTTCTTATCATCAAGCGTTATAGAATCCATTTCATGCCATATGTCAAATAATTCCAGCATTACTATTGATTCCGAGTATATAAAGCAAAGGCATAAAAACGCGATAAATTGTTTTAGCCCTTACATTTAACGATTTTGTTTGTGGTATTCAATATTTGGCTGCATATCAACTGCGCTGGCTACACGATTGGTCATGTTATAAAACCCCGTTACGTTGGCTATATCCCAAATATCTTGCTCGTTAAAGCCCGCATCACGAAGAACTTGGCGTTCTGTTTCCCCAATCGAATCCACTGTATCTGTCAGCTTTACGGCAAAATCTAGCATCGCTCGATGTCGCTTACTTAATGTAGCGGCCTTATAATTCATCACCATAAGCTCACCAAGAATAGGGTTTTCTGAATACTCCCTAACCGCCGCACCATGTGCAACAAGACAATAATAACAGTGATTCCTTGATGAGACGACGACAGCAATCATTTCTTTCTCAAGTGGTGTCAACGAACTGCTCTTACCAAACATAATGGTGTTATAAAATGTTGAAAATGCATCAAACTGATCAATGTTTTGAGTATAAGCAAGCAATACATTAGGCACCATACCCAATTTCTCATTACATTTGTTTAAATATTTTTGAACATTTTTAGGTAGATCTTCTCGATCTGGAAGAGAAATATTTAGAGCTGTAATATGGTCTGGTTGAGACATGATTTTCCTGTAGATATATTAAACGAATAATCAACATACTAATAACTGTTGTTTTATTCAATACAAACTTAGTATGGTAAGCATCCGGTCTCGCTTTCAATGACCAACAGATGTCGACGTAAAGGCGCCGATTTGAGCCGGATTTTCCCGTTTGCAAATAAACTCGGTCGAGCCCTGAAGAACTAAACCACTTATATCTTGTCCGCGCCAGTCCATACAGCGCTTGTAAGTGGCTAAGAAACGCTAGCCGTCAAGGCAATTTCCGCGTTACGGTACTTGTCGGCCTCTGACAGAAAGAGATAGCGGTTACACTTGCGCTGCACCCGTTCAGAAATCCCAAACGGGGCCTGCTTGCCTCGAGTTCCCGCCGAACTATAGGCCGCATCGGCGTAAAGCACACCTACATCCCCCAGCGACAAAGTGTCACGTTCCTGTCTATCATGGCAATTGCCCGGCGTGACTGTCTGGCGATGGATGAAACCATCCTCATCCATTCCGGTATGCACACTGTAGCCATAGGTGGATTTATCCCTGTCCCAACAGCCCTTTTTAACATACCAACCCGCTTCCGGGCCTTTTGATGTCTTGCCGTCCTAGCCCTTCCCGGAACCGGATTGTGCGGCCTCAATCAGCGTAGCATCAATAATGTTTATGCGCCCTTCGGTCATGACAATATGTTGCAGCTCTAACTGGTGATAGACTTCCGCCTACAGCTTTTCCCACAAATCACATTCCACAAGCTTTTGACGGAACCGGCCTAAAGTAGTCGCATTGGGAATAGTGCCCGTAAGATCCGGGTGGCAGAAACGGCGGAACAGAATATCCCGCGCCAGACAGGAAGCCAACAGCTCATCGGATAAATCATTCCAGAAGCCCAGTAGCAAACTTCTGAAAAGCGTCAGCAGCGGATAATTTCCCTAATTCCCTCACAGATGGCCCCCCTGCAATATCTTGCAAAGATACTTGGTGATCTAAACTAGATGGTAACGGTGATGAAAAACAGTGTGGCAACCTTCGTCATATGGCATAATGTATAATTTTGCTGAATCTGTCCATCTGAGGACGGAGGGTTTCAACTTTATGCACGAAAACTAAAATTTTAGGACACTAACTTGCAAGCTAAAGAGTTTTAGCATGACAAAAACAATCCAGGGTT